>JGI20175J14863_1000023_pt1 | contig 25102 bp, 26 predicted proteins | sample NGESurdeep072012_2_FD_14863 | JGI IMG/M metagenome (IMG submission 14863)
CCCTAATTTTTTGTTCAGAATAATTCCCTGACCGCCTCGCGGATTAAATTCCCTTCCCAAGCCGTCCGCCCTTGCTGTTAGCCTGATTCCCCGTTTGATCGTCAGGAACAGGCGGCCCGGATTTGATTAGCAAACCTAATAAATCTCGCGCCTTCAGCATTTCGCTTTTCTTGCCGGATGCCTGCCGCAGCGATATAGACTTGTCCATCGCATACGGGGGGAGCTTCGATGGCATACAAATATCCATTTTCCGCAGCCGACGAACAGTTGAAGCTGAGCGTATGGGCAAAGGGTGAAATCGCCTTAGGCTACAATGCGGTCTTCTATCGTCGTGATATATTCGGTGCCTGGATGCAGTACAGCGCGCATGGCGAAACGTTGTCCCATTTTGGTTGGGAGATCGCTCACATTCATCCCGTCACAAACGGCGGGAGCGACGAGCTTTCGAATCTTCAACCGCTCCAGTGGAAGAACAACCGGATCAAGGGCGACACCTGACCCTAACAGGCCGTCAGGCCGCATCTTCTCTTAATACTAAGATACAAGGGGTTACCCCTGCCGCACGCGCGCGGTCTCTTAATACTGGCCAGCCGTGCCAACGGCCAGGGGCCGCGCCCGCCAACGGCGGGCGGCCTTAACACTGGGTGCAGGGGTCCCCTGCTACCGATTGCGCGGCCGGAAAACCAGGACCGAGCACGGCGCGTTGCGCACCAGCTTCTCGGTGACGCTGCCGATCAGAATATGCTCGCCGCCGGTCCGTCCGTGCGTAGCAACCAGGATCAGGTCAATCGCCTGCTCTTTGGCGTATTCGGCGAGTTTCTGAACCGGAGGGCCGACCACGGCGCACGTGAAGACCTTCTTTGAATCGCCGAGCTCGTCCTTCTTGATGCGCGCGAGTTCCTCTTCCGCCTGCTCGATCATCGCGGATTCCCGCGCCAGCTCGCGGTTCTGCTCGATGGTGGACGGGATGAAACTTTGCTGTGGCGCGATCACGTGCATCAGGTGAACTTCTTCGGCGCCAAGGTCTTTCGCCAGTTCCATCGCGCCGCGCATCGCTTCCATCGAGTGTTCGGAAAAGTCGATTGGGGCGAGAATTTTTCTAATATTCTGAATCATAAGAGCCTCCCGAGTACGATGGACAGACTCTGGGACTACCACGGCCTTCGCCGCCTGTGCAAACCCGCGCCGGTCTGTGCCATTATTCCGACAGACCGCCACTCAAGGAAAAGGATTGCTCATGAAGGGAACTGTTTTCCACGGACCCCACGACGTGCGCGTCGAGCAGGTCGATGACCCCGCGCTCAAGACTCCTACCGACGCGCTGGTGCGAATCACGCGCGCGGGAATTTGCGGCTCCGACCTGCACTTCTATGAAGGCGCTTTGCCCATCGTGCCCGACTTTGTGCTCGGCCATGAAGGCGTCGGCGTGATCGAGGAAGTGGGGGCGGGCGTCGATCGGCTGAAGAAGGGGGATCGGGTCGTCGTGTCGGGGGTGGTTGCATGCGGCCGATGTTTTTTCTGCCGGCGCGGGCAGCCGTCGCAATGCTCGGAAAGCGGATCCGCTATCTTCGGCTACGGAGCGAGTTCCGCCGGCAAGCTCGGATGGCTGGGCGGCGAGCAATCCGAGGCGGTGCGGGTGCCGATGGCGGATTACACGTGCTTTCCGCTGCCCGATGCGATCGACGATGACGCCGCGGTGTTTCTCGCCGATATCCTGCCGACGGCTTTTTTCGGCGCCGTCAACGGGAATATCCGGCCGGGAGACACGGTGGCGATCTTCGGATGCGGCCCGGTGGGATTGTGCGCCGTGATGTGTGCGAAGCTGTTCGGCCCCGCCGAAGTGATCGCCGTCGATAGCATCCCGTACCGCCTCGAGGCAGCGCGCAAGCTCGGTGCTCTAGCTGTGAACACTGAAAAGGCGAATCAGACGATCCTCGATCGCACGGAAGGACGAGGCGCCGACGTCACGATCGAGGCGGTCGGCAACGACACCGCGCTGACCTCTGCGATAATGGCCGCGCGCGGCGGCGGAACAGTGTCGGTAATCGGAGTGTTCGGCATGCCGTCGTTCAATTTTCCGATCGGCTACGCGTTCATGCGCGATCTCACGTTCCGGATCGGCCTTGCGAACATCAACGCGCACATACCGGAACTCGCCCGCCTGATGGAACGCGGCACACTCGACCCACGCCCGCTGATAAGCCACGTGATGCCCCTGGCCGACGCAGCCAAGGGCTACGAAATCTTCAGCGCAAGAAAAGACAACGTGATGAAGGTGCTGCTGAAACCCTGACCCGTCCCGGCCCTGCCCAAGCTTGACCTATTGGCCCGCGTCCGGCGGGCTGTCAGACGCGGAAATTGCGGCGGTACACGGCCGCGAATCTACTTCACCATCGAGGCGAGCCTGCCGGCGATCACTTCGCGCGCTTCGCCCGCTATCTGTCGCACGATCCCGGCGGCGGGCATGATGTCGTGAACCATACTGACCGACATTCCCGCGTAAAAGGGGAGTTGCTCGACATCGCCTTCGATATTTTCCGACGGCGTCATCACCGAATATTTGATCAGCGGAACGTCAGCGCCGGGACGCTTATATGATCCGATGACCTGCCCTTCGCCCGGGCGCTTGCCGCTCTCGGGACGTCCTGCGCGCTCCCATTCTTCCACGACCCTGGTGCGGAGCACGCGATGAGGCGCCTTGGGCCATCCGATGTCGAATAGCTCGGTATGGATCGTCTCCTCGGCCTCGGCATCCAAGACCCGTTGTTTGTAGATGGAATGCGCCGCCGCTTCATTCGACGCCAAAAAGCGCGTACCGAACGCTGCGCCGTCCGCGCCAAGCGCCAGCGCAGCAGCGAGCCCACGGCCGTCGGCAAATCCTCCCGACGCCAGCAGCGGCAGATTGGGGCCGATCGCATCACGCGCGGCAGGGATCAAGGCAAGCGAAGTAGTGGTTCCGCGCACATGGCCGCCAGCCTCGAATCCCTGCACCATGATCACGTCGGCGCCGGCGTCTTTGGCGGCAACCGCCTCTGCAACCGAGCCGCATTGCCAGATCACTTTCATTCCCGCCTTCTTCACCTGCGGAACATGCTTGGCGGGGTCGCCCCAAAAGAACGTGATCGCCTGGATCGGTTCCTTCAGCAGGGTCTCGACCACGCCCGGCGCAAGGAACGGAACCAGCAGGTTGACGGCCAGCGGCTTCTTCGTGATCCTTCGCGCCGTGGAGATTTCGTTCTGGATCGCCTCGGGATTCAGCCCCACGAGCGCCAACGTCCCGAGTCCGCCCGCCTCGGAGACCGCGCCGGCAAGCTCGGCGAGCGACACTCCGCCCATTGCGGCGGAAACGATCGGATATTCAATCCCGAACAGTTCGGTGATCCCCGTCTTGAACATAGCCCAACCTCCAGCGATTCAATGCTTTGTCGCCTTTAACCCGGAATTTCCATACAGGGACCCAGCCCCCGCCGTAGTAGGTCCACATAGACTGGCGTAGCATCGCTTCCATTTGCTCCCATGACGAGCATGAATGCGGCGGGCGGGGTGTCAGACGCGGAAGTTGCGGCGGTACACGAGGTAATTCGCGCAGACCTTGGCTCCCAGCTTCTCCGCCGTCCGCCGCGACGGCCAGTTGTCGTCCAGCACCAGCGTGTAGCTAAGATACTTCGTGCCCTTGCGGATCAGTTCGAGAAACGCGTACGAAGCCATCGCCAGGTTGACCCCGCGCCCGCGCGCCGCTTCGCGTACACCGATTCCGAGTGTGTTCAGCTTTTCCGAATCTGCGATCTTCCGCCCCGATCCGAGGATCGCGGCCGATGAAACGTCCGGCGTGACGAAAAGCGCCCCCACCGCCGCGCCCTCACGGTACGCCATAACCGAGGTTTCATGCCCTCCGCTGAAGGCGAGCATCGCGTCAAACAGCGTACCTTCCTCGCGCGTAGTCGGAACGTGCCCCCAATGCCGCTTGAATGCGTCGTTCATCACGTCGATGAAATCTGCCACTCGCCGGTCGTTCGCGATTTCTTTCGCCGGCACGATTTCGAATCCTGCCCGCCGCGCCGCTTCGAGCGCGCTCTCGTAGCGCGCGACCAGCTCTGGCGTCACTTCGATCTTGTAATCGACCATCCCCTTCTCGGTCTCGAAGCCCGCATCCTTGAGTAGCGAATGGTAATAGTCGGGATTCTGCCTGAGCAGGTTGGGCGGAAGCAGTTCGTACTCATCGATCACGAAGGGAAAATCGAGCGGGAAGAGATCGCCCACGCGAGCGGCGATTGTGCCGCGCGACTCAAGCCATCGGCACACTTCGTCCATGACCAACTTGACCGCGTCGCGAGCGCCCGGCATTGCCTCGAACATCACGACGTGGCCCAGACGTTCGTTCCAATGGCGGCAGTAGCGCTCGTCGACTACAGCCACGGCCCGCGCGACCAACTCGCCACCGTCGCGCGCGGCGATAGGGCGTATCGTCCGCCCCTCGCAGAACGGACTCTGGCCCATCAGAAACGGCAGCTCGATCTCCGCCGACGCGGGCCAGCGGGCGCTGCGATAGGCGTAAACCCGGTCGTGGAACCCAACGAATTCGGTCAGCGACGCATTGTCTTCGGGGACCTCGATTCTGATTGCCATCCGAACTCCAAGCCGGGCTTCGCGGCGCGCTATTTCAAAGCCGGTCGCTACCGCCGAGCGTTCGGCGATACGCGTCTATGGACCCTTTTGAGTCTCCGATTCCAGCTCCGCTATAAACCCGACGGCCCCTCTGTGCAAGGTTCCGGGTCGGTTTTGGTCAACGGCCTTTCCAGCGGCGGCGAGGGCCCGCACGCCGCAATTCAGCGCGGAAGCCCGATCGCGAATTCAGGAACGAAGCAGCTTCGGGCCGAAGAAGGCCAACCAAACCGCCGAGCCCACAATCCACACGGCGGCCGCCCATCCGACGTGAATGAAGTAGGTATCACTGGCATCGGCCGCCAGCCTCGCGCACAGCGCGATCACGAATGCCGCGCCCAGTATGATCACCGCGGGCGGCCTCCCAAGCGCGAGTTGCTCCATATTCAGATGGCTCATCGCGACGTGGGTGCCTACTCCAAAAGCCATCAGGCTAAAGCCGCCAATATAGAGGATGTGCAGGGCCGGCACGCGATAGTCGGGCCAGATTGCCGAGGCGATCAACCCCACTGGCATGAGCCACACCGCGAGCCACACCAGCTTGCGGTGCGCACCCGGCTTGCCGGGCAGGCGCAATGCCCCGCCTCCGAACCCCAGTCCGATCGCAACTACCATCGCGCGAAACAGCGGGCCACTTCGTTCAAAGCCAAGCTGCTCAAGCAGCAAGCTTGCAAAGATCGCAACCCCGGCTGCCGCATATGCGAGCGCCTTCCAGGCTTCGCGAGGCGCGGAGCCCAGGTCTGGAGGCGGAGGTGCGCCGCCCATGAGCGGCAGAACCAGACTGCCGATGCCAACCGCAAGACAGAGAAATACGCCCTGCTCGACCAGTAGCACACCAAGATGGCCGCTCGATGGAAGCACGGCGTTCGCGTCGGACGCGGCGATCAGGACGGCGCCCGCCAGACCCTGTGCGGCGGCGATAGGCAAGAGCACGAAGGCGGCCGGCGGGCGGCGGCCCGCAGCGCGAACCAAAAATCGACGCAGCGCAAACTGGATGAGCAGCACCAACAGCGTTGCGTACGCGATTTCGGCCAAAGCCCACGACTCGATAATCGCGGCGCCAGTAGTGACAACCAGCACTGCCACCAACGCCGCCATCTCCATTCGCCCAACTGGCGGAGTTTGCGTTCGGCGCGGCAGCGCGGTGAGTAGAAAACCCACCGCAAACGCCATCATGAACGCCTGCATCTGCACCATGCCGTGAAAGCGGCACGAATAGGTCGCCGTGACTCCGGTGGTGTAGAGCAGCCAGTGACCTACACCGATCCACGCGAAGAGGACGCCGAGCGGAAAGAACAGCCGGAACGGCTCGCTCCGCCAACGCGAGATGGCCGCAGCCGGCTCGAGCGCCGCGCGTTCAACTGGCACAGGGATACATGAACTCGCCTGGCGTTTTCACTTGGCTCTCGATCTTGAACCTGCTCCCCGGCGCGACGGCACCAAATTTCTTCTGTTAACCGGGACTTCCAGTCTGAATCCTGATTCTTACTCGCACGGACACCAGACGGTTTGCAAACGCAAGGTTCCGGGCCGGTTTTGGTCCACGGCCTTTCCAGTGGCGGCGGGAGGGGATAGTTTCGCGTCTGGCGGGCTGCGGCCGCATGCGGTTCAATAGCAATCGAGGTGTCAGCGATGGCGGAAAGTGTAATCAAAGTTCGAGTCGAGGGTGAGCTCGCGTATATCGTGCTCAACCGGCCTGAAAAGCGCAACGCGATTAACCAGGCGATGCTCCGCGCGATTCCAGAGGCGCTCGACGAGGTCGATCGTCCCGAGGTTCGCGCGATTATCATCTACGGCGAGGGACAGGCGTTCTCGGCGGGCATCGATTTCACCTCGCTCGCCAACGACACCGGCGCGCAGGGCGGTCACGGCGGCGGCCCCGATATGCAGCGCTTTCGGCGCTTTGTCGCGGAGTCGCAGGCGTCGCTGAACCGGCTCGAGAGTATCGAGAAGCCGGTGATTGGCGCGCTGCATGGCTTCGTCGGCGGACTTGGGCTCGAACTGGCACTCGCGTGCGATGCCAGAGTGGCCGCGGCGGGCGCGCGGCTGGGGATGCCGGAAGTGCGCATCGGCCTGGTGCCCGACGTGGGCGGCACAACACGGCTTACGCGAACGGTCGGTTATGCACGCTCGAAGGAGCTGATCATGACGGCCCGGATGATCGAGGCGTCGGAGGCGGAACGGATTGGGCTGGTGAATCGCGTCGTCGCCGAAGGTGCGCATATCGCGGCGGCAGAAGAGCTTGCGCGCGAGATGGCGCGCAACGCGCCAATCGCGGTCGGGCTGGCCAAGCGGATCATCGACAAAGGCCACGGCCTGGACAAGATGACGTTTCAGGAACTCGAGGTGCTGGCGCAGAGCTCGCTGATCGGCACCGAAGATTTTCGCGAGGGCGCGGCAGCGCTGGCACAGCGGCGCGAGCCGCGCTTCAAGGGGCGTTGAGGCGAATCTCGAAGCCGGCCTCGAAGGTCTCGCCGGGCGCGAGTTCGCGCATCCCTGCCGCGATTGCACGGGCCGCGAGATTGAAGGCATCGGGCGCACAGGTGTACGGCTCGAGCGCGACCACCGGGCTGTCCGCGGGAGCATAGACGACGAAGTCGCCGAACGCGGGATCGGCGCGAATCTCGAGCGCAATTTTCAGCGACGGATCGATAAGCCGCGCGCGCGGCGCAGACCCATCGTTGTTCACTGTTCGCTCCGCGATCGGCGCCATGCGGAATGCGTCGTCGTAAGTGTCAGCTCCAAGCGGACGCGGCGCGCGAAGATCATACTTGCCCGCCAACGGCTCGGCGGCAGCGGTGGGTATGAGGCGCGCGTCGAGCGGCCATCGAGCGTTGGCGTCGAGCTGAATCAGCATCGCATCGCGCAGGCCTGTGGGATTGAGAGGGGCGTGAAAGTAAGGATGCGCGCCGAATCCGAACGGCATGACTGAGCCGCCCGTGTTGGTAATGCGGGCCTTCAATCTCAGTCCATTACCAACTTGGTAGTCTATCTCGAGCACGAATGGCCACGGCCAGATCGAATTGAGATCCGAATAGTCCGACGAATCGAGAATCGCGGTGACGAAGTGCGGTCCGCGCCGCGTCACGCGGAAGACGCGTTCGCACGCGAAGCCATGGATCGCGTGCCCGCGTGCGGGCTCATTCACCGGCAGCCGATATTCGCGGCCCTTGAACGTGAAGCATGCGCCGGCGACGCGGCCCGGCCACGGAAAGAGAATCGGAATGCCGCCGCGATGCGGATGCTCGCGCCATGCGTCGGGATTGGCAGGGCCCGCGATGACCTCGAGCGTGCCGGCGCGGTAGCCCAGGCATTGGCATCCGGCGTCGGGCACAATCACGGCGCGCTCGCTATCCGCTTCAAGCGTTATGAGTTCCACGGTGATGGTTCAATCCGAGGAGAGTTCAGCCGCAAGGGTTCGGCCCGAGAATCGGGTGCTCCCTCAAGTGGGTTAAGCACGTTGTGCGGCGCGATGAAACGGCGAACTACAATCGCGCGCTATCTGGAAATGCCGGAACTGACTAGTGGTCGCGTCCGCCGCGGCGTTCGCCACCGCCAGCGTCACCACCACCACCGCCACCGGCTCCGCCGGTGCGCGCCTGCGCTTCGTTGACGCGAATCGGCCGGCCCTTGATGTCGCGGCCGTTCAGTTTTTTGATCGCGCCTTCGGCATCCTCATCGGTCGCCATCTCGACGAAGCCGAATCCCCGCGAGCGGTTGGTGGCGCGGTCGATGATGACTTGCGAGCTGTCCACCTTTCCTGCTTCTGAAAACGCGTCGAGCAGATCCTGGTCGGTCACAGTCCAAGCCAGATTCCCTACATACAGTCTGCGGCCCATTACCCTCTCCTCGCGCGCGACCCGGCTGCCCCGCAGCATACTCCGTCTGTATCTATAGGCATTCGGAAGCCTGATCGGCGGTACAGACAGCCAAGTAGCGGGGCGATACCTACGGCGCGCATCTAGTCCCAATTCCGGAATGCTTATAGCATCGCGCCAAGCGCAAACATAGTACTTTGTGCTCTTCCTATCCAATCCCCGAGCTTTATTTCTTGATTTGCCCCAAAATGGCTACCTGCTCGCATATAGGGCAATACCCGTCCCAAATCCGCCTATCGGTGACCAGAAATTAGGCGATCAGCGTGCCAGGTTCGGGAAGCGGTTAACAACTTGATAGCGTAAAGGTCAGTGGCCGGATAGGAGTTATGACTGCCGAATCGACCGAATGTCTATGCATGATAATGTATGCATTATGATTCCTGATTGATTCTAAAATCGCTATATCGCACGAGGGCGCCGGTCGACTATCGTTCCCCGATTTCAGTTTTCAACCGTGTCGTCGCAAGGCTCCCCGCACGGGGATGTAGTCGAAGAGCGCACCGGCTAGCGCGCAAGTCAGCGAAGATAGCAATCGCGAGGGCGACTGACGCTTGAACTGATCGGCGAAGCGTCCGCGACGTTCGGCCGGACCACGACGAGATCAAGTTCCTTTTCCGGACGCGATCCATGGCTGGCAGGCGACGGCGTTTCAGACACTGACTGGAATATCGGCGAGTCGATCTGAGTATCTGCCAAATAACTTTTAGCGCTGCGCGGAGTAGTCTGACGGCGTCGCGGAACAGCGACGAGCCTTTGTAGATCTCTCGTCAATGGCAAACCGATCATGTCAGGTGCGGAGTTTTCACTTTTCACGGACACCGAAAGACTAGAACAGAAGAGGCATTGAGAACACCCGGCGCTATATCCAATTGACTGATGTTGATAATGGACAAAATGACTTTGATACTTGTAGGATTAGGTTTGATTGTGTATATTCAAAGTTGATTTGTACTGACCAATTTCCCGAAAGGAGATTGCTAAATGCCTCGAAAGAAAGCCTCTCGCGGAGTTACATCGGCATTCCAACAAGTACAGCGGCAAGCGCGCACTCTGCTCATGAATCTGCGCAAAGACATCCGCTTGAAAGAGTCGCTACTGAGTAAACTCAAAGAAGAGGAAGCGCGGCTGGGATCGTTGATCGGTCGTGGGGGCGGTGGAGCGAAAGCGGTCAGCGGCGGGCCACGCGGCCGGGTCAATTGGCGCAGCGTGCTTTCGGCGCTTCCCAAGCAGTTCAAGGCCGCCGACGTGCGCAACGTGCGGGGACTCAAGCAGAAGCGGCCGTCGGAGATATTTGCGGCGATCACGCGATGGATCGATGCCGGAGCTGCAAGGCGAAGGGCACGCGGAGTATACGAAAGAGTCTAACCGAGGCTTCGCGCGTACCGGCGGCAATGCGGTATCGCGCAATGAGAGCAGAGTTGAGCGGCGCCGCGAATCATCAGCTGCGCCGTTTTCTATTGCTCAATTCATCTGAAGTTTCGCAGCGTCGTTGTGCGTTCCAATTGCGCTCCGAATAAACTCCGCGCATCGAAGTGACAGCAACGCAAGGTTGCTATAAGTTTGTTCTGAAATCTCATTCGCGTGCGAAAGAGTCAGACTACATGGCCGTGATGACGATTGAATGGCGGGCGGACACCGTCCGTATGATCGATCAGCGCCTGCTTCCCGCGCGCGAGGTAATTCGAACCTATCGCGACTACCGTGGCGTCGCGCGAGCTATCCGCACGATGGTGATTCGCGGCGCACCCGCAATCGGCGTTGCCGCTGCCATGGGCGTCGCGCTCGGCATCAAGGGCACCGCGGGCGCGAAGGCGAGAAAACGCTTCGCGCTGGTCGCAAAAGCACTCAAGGCCACGCGGCCAACCGCAGTAAACCTGGCGTGGGCAGTGGATCGAATGGGCCGCGTCCTCGACGACAGCCTCTCGCTCGACGCGGCAGAATTGTTTCGCCGCATGCGCGCGGAGGCGATCGCGATTTACCATGAAGACCTGGCGGCGAATCGCGCGCTGGGCCGGTTCGGCGCCGAACTCATCGGAGACCCGGCCACAGTGTTGACGCATTGCAACGCCGGCGCGCTGGCGACGGCTGGATACGGGACGGCGCTCGGGGTGGTCCGCGCCGCTCGCGACGCGGGCAAAAAGATCCGGGTGTTCGCCGACGAGACGCGGCCATTTTTGCAGGGCTCGCGCCTGACCGCGTGGGAACTGCACAAAGATCGGATACCGGTGACGGTGATCGCTGACAACATGGCGGCAACGGTGCTCTCGCAGAACAAGATCGATTGCGTCGTGGTGGGAACAGATCGCACGGCAGCCAACGGCGACGTCGCGAACAAAATCGGCACCTACCCCCTGGCGGTGATGGCGCGGCGCCACGGCGTGCCATTTTACGTCGCGGCGCCGCTGTCCTCGATCGACCTGGACTGTCCCGACGGCGCGGCGATACCGATCGAAGAGCGCTCGGGCCGCGAGCTCACCGAGTTCGGCGGCAAGCAGATCGCGCCGAAGGGCGTCAGCACGTATAACCCCGCGTTCGATGTCACGCCGGCCGAGCTGGTGACCGCGATCATCACCGAACGCGGCGTCGCGTATCCGCCGTACACGCAGAGTTTGCGCGCGCTGAAACTTGGACGCTGATCCGATTACCCAACGCGAGCGACGCGCCGCCTACTCGTCAAACTGATCCAGGTACTCGGAAAGTCCATAGCCAATCTTGCCGTCCCAGTTCCATTCGGTCATACCTTCTGCGATTCGAGTGACTACACCGGCGCGCCGGTTACGCAGCGGAATCATCGATAGCACTTTGCCGGTAATGACTATTGGCGCTCCACCGTCAGCGGTCTCACAGGTCACCCTGATCTTATCGTGCAGCTGCTGCTCGCCGATGAATTCCGTCTGAACATCGACCTTCACGATATTGAGAATCGGTTGGCCTTTGCGCGCAATGAATCCTCCCGGGCGTTCGCTGCCGTCGCGATTCACCGTGATTGTGGCCATCGCGCCAAGACCCTCATCGAAGTTCATCGTAAGCCATCGGTAGAACTTGGGCGCCTGCCAATAGCGCGGCCCCCAGCTATGATCGCGCAGACCAAGCGCGTCGATCTTGAACTCGCGTTCCGCGCCGCCGGTCGTAAGCACGAGTTTTCCCGTAGCGCGGCCGAGCTGTTCCAGGTGCCCCTTGGCGAATTGAGTTTCCGGGTCAGCGGAAAATTTCGGCGAGACCCATTGATCTCCACTTTTTTCGCGCACTTCGCCGCCCCATCCCGGAGAGACCGCCACATAGTCAATTTCGAGCGCCGCTTGCGAGTATGGATTATTTTTGAACGCCTTGGCTGGATCGGCCATCTCGAGCGGATTCTTCAGAATGCAGAGTTTGCCATTGTAGCTGACGCGATGGCGTTCGAACGGCTTGATGACTTCGAACTTTGCGCCGCCGGCGTTGTGAGCGTCGTTGTTCTTGATCTCAGGCCGCTGAAACATGAAGCCGACGGTTCCGTCCGGCAGGTACAGGCAGGCGGTCATTTCGGCGTAACCTTCGTTTGCGCGATTGCCCAGTCTGATGAAACCGCCGAGGCGCTGACCACGATCGTAGAAATTATAGTATGCGCTCTCGTTGTAGTTAGACTCGCCGGTGTTGGGATGCATCAGGTCGTCTTGATCAAGTAGTACTACTTTGAGTTCAGGCATTAGTCAGATCTCCTTGTTCGCGTTGCGAATTGCGATGTCGCTCTCGAGGTAGCGCGGATTCGCGATACGCAGTTTGTCCTCGACGCTCTGGCGCACAACCGCAAGTACTTCCCCCCGCCTAGCGCCCTCGTCCGCCTCGCCCGCGCGAATCTTCGCGGTCAACTCCTCGCCCATGCCGGCAGCGGCGGCGCGCAGATCGTCGAGGCTGTGCAGATGCGGCGCGTCGTGCCCGAGCAGCCGCGCAAGCGCCTTCACCTCGCTGCGAACCAGCGGATCTTCCAGTTTTATTTCACGCGCGACGATTCGCATGACGTTGGCGACCACTCGCGCATGGAACTGACGCGCGCCTTCAATTGCCGGAACGACTTCGCGATCGACAAAGTCGGCGGCCGCTTCGAGCAATTCAACTGAAGTGGGGCGGTCCTGCATATTGATTACTCACATTACGGTTGACTAATTGGTAAACGGTCATCGACGCGAATTACCATGTTGCTATTCGATCAAATTCAACAGCTCGAGCTCCGTTTCGGCAGTCCGCCGTCCGATACTGGCCAGTTCGACGCTTTTTACGAATCCGTCGATATGGGTGCGGGCCTGGCTGATGGTCATTATGCCCCAACGCAGATTGCCGAAGACCTCCCAGAATCGAGCCGCTTCGGGATCAACGGCGACGCCACTGGCTTTTTCGTAGGCATGGAAAAAATCCTCGCGAGAGCCAAGCCCTCCGACCGGCTTCTGATCATTACCGAAGCGCCACGCCCGCACGCACATCCAGCCGACATCCTCCATGGGATCGCCGAGATGCGCCAACTCCCAATCGAGGATCGATCGCACGCCTTCGGGGCCAAAGACAACATTGCCGATTCTATAGTCGCCGTGCACGAGCGTCTTGCGTGGCGTTTTCGGAACGCGCTTCAGAAGCCATCGGAATGCCAATTCGAAGGCGGGATGCGGTTCGAGCGCGAGGAATCGAAAGGTTTCTTCGTAGCGTTTGACCTCGCTCAGCGCCGCGTTGTCGCCCGGCTGCGCCAGGAAGTCGAGCTTGTGTTTGACGGGATCGATTCGATGAATCTTCGCGAGGATTTCGGCGAGTTGCGCGGGCATCACTTCGCGCGCGCGGGCGTAAGTGTCGTCGCGGAGCAGGCGACGCGCCAAAGTTTCACCATCGATCCGCTCCATGATGAAAAATGCGGAACCGAGAACGGCCGGATCTTCCGAAACCCAGAACACCTCGGGAACCGGGATGCGTTCTTCGAAGGCGGCCCGGATCACCATGAACTCGTGACGGCGACTGGTGGAGATATTGTGGGCGCCGGGATCGCGCCGCAGCACCATCGCGCGCCGACTCGTTTCGCCGCCGCGCTCCATCGCGCAATCGAACGACCAGATCTCGCGCGACGCGCCGCCAGGCATCTTGCGAAAATTCTCGATCGCGACGCTGTCGAAACNGCCCTCGGTGCGGATGAAGCCGGTCAGCCGCCGGACCATTTCGCCGGGTTCAATTCTCTCCATTGCGCGCACTCACTCCCGAACTAGAATGAGTATCACGAAATCTTCGCGCTTCGCACACCCAGCGACGTGAGCACTTGGGGGTCAAGCGCGATGTCCCACTTTCTGCGCAATCCCATCACCGAGCAGGTTGAAGCCGAGAATCGAAAGCCCGATCGCGAGGCCGGGCGCAGTCGTAAGATGCGGGGCGACGAGCAGGAACGCGCGGCCAGCGTCAAGCATGTTGCCCCAACTGGGCGTGGGTGGCAGCGCGCCCAGGCCAAGAAATGAAAGCGCGGCTTCGGCGCCGATGATTCCGCCGATTCCGAACGTCGCCTGCACGGCAAGCGGTCCAACGACGCCGGGGATCAGATGGCGCATCAGCAGGCGCGACCGACTGGCGCCCAGGCTCTGGGCAGCGAGAACGTAGTCGCGCTCGCGCAAGGTCAGCACTTCGCCGCGCACGATGCGCGCGTAGCCGGTCCATCCCATCGCAGTTAGCGCGATCGCGAGATCGATCAGGCCTGGTCCGAGAATCGCCGCCAGCGCGATCGCAAGCAGGATTCCCGGAAAGGCGAGGACGATATCCACGCCGCGCATTACCAGGTTGTCGATGCGACCGCCTGACAGCGCGGCGGTTGCGCCAATCAGGCTGCCAACGACGAGCGAGATCAAAACGACGACGGTGGAAATCGAGAGGGAAAGTCGCGCGCCAGACAGGACACGGGCGAGCACGTCACGGCCGAGCGCGTCGCAACCAAACGGATGCGCGCGGCTGGGTCCGGCGAGCGTGTTTGCAAGGTCGATCGACAAAGGATCGGCGCGAAACAGTAACGGACCCAGGATCGCAGCGGCAACGATCGCGGCAACAGTAGTCACTCCAATAGCCAGTGACGGATTGCGGACGCGCACGATCACGAGATTCTCACTCGCGGGTCTACGATCGCATAAACGAGGTCGGTCGCCATGTTCACGATGACGTAAGTAATCGCGAACGTGAGTACGCATCCCTCGACCACCGGATAGTCGCGCGCCCCTATCGCGCTAATCAGCAGGCGGCCGATGCCCGGCCACGAAAAAATCATTTCAGTGATGAGCGTGCCGCTCAGCAGCGCGCCCATCTGAAGTCCGATGATGGTCACGACGGATGTGAGCGCGTTCTTAAGGCCGTGGCGAACAAGGGCGGCCCGCGCGCTCAACCCCTTGCTGAGCGCGGTGCGCATATAGTCGCTCTCGCGCACGCGAATCAGGCTCTGGCGCAACATACGCGCAAGGATCGCGGCAAGCGCGGTGCCAACCGTGACCGCGGGCAGGACCAGATGCTCGAGACCCCCGCGCCGGTGAGCGGCAGCCAGCGCAAGTCCAGTGAAAACAAAATCATGAGCAACGGGCCGAGGTAGATGTGCGGAATCGAAATGCCGACAATTGCAAATCCCATCGCGCCCAGATCGCCGGCGCCGCCGGGATTTGAACCCGCGATTATTCCCAGCGGAAATGCCAAAAGCACGGCGACCAGCATCCCCGCGGCAGCGAGCTCGATTGTGGCCGGAAAGCGTTCGGCGATGAGACGCGAGACCGGCTTGCGATATGAAATCGATTCACCCAGATCGCCGACGGCGAGTCCACCGAGATATGCCGCGTACTGCTCCAGCAGCGGACGGTCGAGGCCCAGCTGATGCCGCATCCCAACAATGTCGGCGGGCGCAGCGGTCTCGCCAAGCATCGCAACCACCGGATCGCCCGGCACCAGGTGGATAATCGCGAACGTCAGCGTCGCCACACCGAGCGCGACGGGTACGAGCGCGAGCAAGCGCCGGACCCCGTAATTTATCACTGGATCACTGCGACGGCTCTCCGCCGCCGCCGGGGCCACTGAGCGTCACCGTCGCGAGCGAACGGAAGCTGCCATTGGGATATGCATCGAAGCCAACCAGCCGTCGATTCATCACGGCCACATTGTCGACCCACCACAGCGAAACGTACGGCAGTTCCTCGGCGGCGAGTTGCTGCACCTGTCCGTATATTTCTTTTCTCGCTTCAGGATCGACAGTACTCATTCCCGCTTCGACCAGGCGATCCATCGCAGGGTTCGAATAGTAACCTCGATTCTGTCCGTGCGGTGGTGTCTTCTTCGAATCGAATACCATGCAGTAGCTATTCGGATCGTTGATTCCGACCCATTGCAGCGAGGTCAGGTCGAAACTTCCGGCCTGAATGTCCGCATAATAGGTAGCGAAGTCGAGCGTCCGGATAGTCAGCTCGATGCCCACTCGTTGAAGCATCGCCTGAAATACCTCGCCCAGCCGCGCGCCTTCCGGAGTCGTCTTGTATTCGAATCGCAGTCCACGCATTCTGTTGCTTCCGGCCGTATAGCGAGCCTGATCCAGCAATTGACGCGCTTTTTCCGGATCGTAGGAATAGGTAGTGACGTTGCCATCGTATGCCCAATTCTCGGGCGAGAGCATGCCGGTAGCTATCCGCGCAGTACCACGCAGGATGGTATTGACTATTGTATTGCGATCGATCGCATAGGCGATGGCGCGACGCACGCGCACGTCGCGCAGGCGGGGATCGCGAAAGTTGAAAGACAGGTATTTGTAGGTCGTGCCGGGAGTTTTACTGACTTCCAGAAACTGGTGCGATCCGAGCCACGGCAGCACGTCGTACTCGATATTGTTTCCCGAGAAGTCGCAAACGCCCTCTGCCAGTTCAAGGGCGCGCACGGTAGGGTCGGGAACGATCTTGAAAAGGATCGATCGTGGTGCGCCTGACGGATAAATACAATAGGGATTGCGCTCGAGCTGCGCAGCTTCATCGCGCGCGTAACCAACCATCTGAAACGGGCCGCTGCCGATGGGAGCGGCTGCGATTCCTTTTGAGGGCAGCGGAGTACCTGCGGGTACGATACCCTCCGTCGCCAACTCAAGGGCGGGCGCGTACGGATGCGCGGTGGTCATGACGACCGTGTAGTCGTCGGGCGCATCGATTGACTTCAACTCCTCGATGCCAGCCCGTTTTGCCGACATCGACTCGGGCGCGAGAATCGAATCGTAAGTGAATATTACGTCGGCCGCCGTCAGTTCGCGGCCGTCGCTAAAGCGTACTCCGTGCTTAAGATGAAAGACAATTTCCGTTGGCGAAGGACGCTCGATGCGGTCGGCGAGATGGCCGACAAATTGGCCGTTGCGATCGGTCTTCACCAGCGAATCGAAAATAAGTTCGTTGATACGCGACGAGGTCGCGTCGGTCGCAAAGCGCGGATCGGTCGAGGTCGGCGAGGTTTCGATATCGACCTGGATCGTCCCGGGCGAACGATCGGTGCGATAGCGGCCGCATCCCGCGAGCGCGACGAGCGCCGCCGCAATCTGCGCGACCAATCGCAGCCGAGCAGTGTTTTCGCTGATCCACACGGTGAGCACGCCCGTTTCGGGTTATTCCCGATTGGCGCGATAATAACAGATTCGATGCGAGACGTTCGCATTTCGCTTTGCCCTTTTCACTGGGTCCGAGGTGACGATGAGTAAAGATTGGCGCGCAAAGATCGGGCTCCGTCAGGGTGACCTTACGGACGCGGATGTGGATGCGATCGTGAATGCCGCGAACAACGACCTGATGCTGGGCGGCGGCGTCGCGGGCGCGATTCGCGCCAAGGGCGGGCCGGCGATTCAGCAGGAATGCGACCGGATTGGCCCGATTGCACTCGGCGAGGCGGCGATTACGGGCGCGGGGCGCCTCCGTGCACGGCACGTAATTCACGCCGCGAGCATGCGGCTGGGAGAATCGACGTCGGAGACGAATCTACGCGCGGCGACGCGCAACTCGCTGATGCGCGCCAATGAGAACTCGCTCAAGTCGATCGCATTTCCGGCGATCGGCACCGGCATCGCGGGGTTTCCAATCGAGCGATGCGCGCAGGTGATGCTCGAGGAAGTGCGCGCGCATCTCGGCGGTCCGACGACGCTCGAGCGCATCGACTTTGTGCTCTTCGATCGCTCCTCGCGGGAAGTCTTCGAGCGAGTGCTCGCGGAGATGAAGGACTAGCGCGAGGTCAATTTGAAGCTCGGCTATTAGGCAGAGAGTCTCAGTGGGCGGCCGCGGCGCTGCCGGGTTGCGTGCGGCGCAGCAGCAGGAAGGCCGGAATCAGAATCATCACTGCAATAGCCAATGTGCGGTAGATGTCATTGAACGACAGCATCATTGCCTGGCGCTGGATCATCCCGTACACCATGCCAAGTCCCTGCTTCTGGCCAGTGAGTATTTGCGGCATATAGTCAAAGCTGCGCGCGCCGGGAGTGAGCCGTGCCGCCTCGCTCATTTTCCACGCGTCGAAGGCGGTGAAATGCTCGACCAGATAAGACTGATGCGTCTGCTCATGATCCACGAGCACGGTTGTCATGTAGGAGATGCCGATCGCAGCGCCGGTGTTGCGCATCATGTTGTAGAGGCTCGCGGCGTATCCGACGCGCTCGCGACTGACGCACGAAAGCGTGGTGGCGGACAGCGTAGGGAAAATCATGCCCAACCCGACTCCCATGACGAGGCTCGGCCATGTCACCGCCCACATGCTGACTTGAGTGTTCCATCCCGCCATCGTCCACAAGGCGATTGCCATTATGGCGAACCCAACGCCGATCAACGGACGCGTATCGTAGCGGTAGCGCCCAAGCTGTCCGACGATCAGCATCGCTGCCATCGTGCCAAGTCCTCGTGGCGCGAGCACCAGACCGGCCTTCCACGCGCTGTAACCCATCAACTCCTGCAGAAAAATGGGATTCAACAGCCCGGTGCCGAACAGTGCGAAGCTCATCGCGACCATCAGCATCACGGACATCGAGAAAACGGGAATCCCAAGGATTGAAAGATCCAGAATCGGTTCGGTGGTGCGCAATTCGTTGATCGTGAGTCCCACCAGGCAGATCGCGGAAAAAATTGTACCCCAAACGACCCACGGTGAACTGAACCAATCGGCGCGCTGGCCGCGATCGAGCACGAGCTGCCCCAGGCCGAGCCCGACGACGAGCAGGATGATGCCGGTGTAGTCGGTCTTGCTGCCCTTGGCGCGGCGGGTCCGCAAGTATGGGGGGTCGTGAACGAACGTCCAAACCATCAGGAACGCAGCGGCGCCAACCGGCAGGTTGATGTAAAAATTCCAGCGCCAGTTCCAATTGTCGGTGATCCATCCGCCGAGCGTCGGACCCATGATCGGCGCGACCATCAGGCCCATCCCCCACGTCGCCATCGCGAGTTGCTGTTCGTTGGGCGGGAATGTCTCCATCAGGATCGCCTGTGACGACGGGACCATCGCCGCGCCCGCCGCGCCCTGTATCAATCGAAAGACGACCATCTGATCGAGAGATCGAGCGGCGCCGCACAGGCCCGAGGCGGCGACGAACACGGCGACCGACATCATGAAGTAGCGCTTGCGGCCGAAGCGCGACGAGATCCATCCCGTCATGGGAATCATGATCCCGTTGGCGACCAGGTAACTGGTGAGCACCCACGCGATCTCGTCAACGCTCGCCGAGAAGCTGCCTTGCATATGCGGCAGCGCGACGTTGACGATCGATGTGTCGAGGACCTCGAGCGTCGTGCCCAGCATCACGGCCAGCGCGATCAGCCACTTGTGGCTGGAGGACCCGTACTCGGGATGGTCGATTCCAATCGCGGATGAGGCTGCGGCTGCCAAGCAAATACGTCCGTGTGGCGTGCTCGGTTCAGATTAAACCTGATGGATTTGCGATGATACCGCGAAAACAAATTCGACATTCGGCGCTCTGGCGACGCGATTCGCGGGCAGCAACGATCACGGCAAACAGGTCGCCCGGCTTGCGCTTAAGCTGTTCGACGCGACGGCGCCGGTTCTGGGCCTGCCCGGGTCCTCGCGGGAACTGCTTGAATTCGGGGCCTTATTGCACGATATCGGCCACGCGATTGATCATGACCGGCACAATCGCCATTCTTACTATCTGATTAAGAATGCGGAGTTGTTCGGCTTCGACGCTGACGAAATCGAGGTCATCGCACAGGCGGCTCGCGGACATCGCAAGCAATCTCCCAAGCTCGATTCGCCGGATTTGAAGTCGCTTAGCCCCGCCAAGCGCCGTGTGATCAGAGGCCTCGCCGCGATTCTGCGGGTCGCCGACGCGCTGGACCGAAGCCACTTCGGTGTGGTTAAAAATATCGAGGTCAGGTACTCACCGGGCCGTTTAATCGTCGAAGTCGATTCGAAGCGCGAGAAGGCCGACCTCGAGCTATGGACATGCCAGAGAAGGACCGACCTGTTATCGAGACTGCTGGATCGCCGGGTGGTCCTGCAGCGCCAGAGCTGCCTGCCGCTGTACCTTCCCCCAACGGCGGCGTTATTCCATCCTCTACCGGGTCTAAGTCTGCGGCCGGGACCGCGCCCAAGACCCTGCTCGAAACGCCGCATCCCTATCGCGGACGATTGATCTGCGTCGAGGGAATCGACGGCTCGGGCAAATCGACCCAACTGCTGCTGCTCGAGCGATGGCTGCGGTCGCGTGGCTACCCGGTCCATTTCACGGAGTGGAATTCGTCGCGGCTGGTGCGGCGTTCGATGCAACGCGGCAAGAAAAAAAATCTGCTGACGCCGACCACCTTCTCGCTGCTGCACGCGGTCGATTTCGCCGATCGGCTGACCTATCAGATCCTTCCGCCGCTGAAGGCCGGCATGATCGTGCTCGCCGATCGCTACGTGTACACGGCCTTCGCGCGCGACGTCGCGCGCGGCGTCCATCCCGAGTGGGTCCGCGCGGTTTACAGCCCCGCGCTGCGCCCCGATCTGACGCTCTACTTTCGCGTGCCGATCGACGTTTCGCTCGAGCGGCTGCTGGCGGGCCGCGCCAAGCTCAAGTACCACGAGGCCGGGATGGATGTCGGCCTCTCGACCGATCCGGTCGAGAGTTTCCGCATGTTTCAGAGCCGCGTGCTCGAAATTTACGATCAACTGACGCTCGAGTTCGGGATGTGTCCGATTGACGCAACCGCCGAGATCCCCAATCAACAGAGAGTCGTACGCACGATGGTCCAGGAAATTCTTCGCGACTACGACCGCAATCGAGGCAGCGGAAAAAATGGCGTCACATCCCACTCGCGCTAAGACCTGGTACGGACACGGCCTGCCGTACCTCCCGAAAAAGCGGCTGCCCGGCCACTTGATTGCGATCGAAGGAACCGACGGCGTCGGCCGCTCCGCGCAGATTGAACTGCTCCGGCCGTGGCTCGAACTCGAAGGCTACGCCGTCAGCAACACCGGATGGACGCGCTCTCCCCTGCTCTCCGAGACCATCAACGAGGCCAAGGCCGGCCATCGGCTGACGGTCACGACCTTCTCGCTGCTCTACGCCGCCGATTTTGCAGATCGTCTCGAGCACGAAATCCTGCCGGCGTTGCAGGCGGGCTTTATCGTGATCGCCGATCGCTACATGTACACCGCGTTCGCCCGCAACTCCGTGATGGGCGCCGATCCCCAATGGACGCGCGAGGTGTTCGGGATGGCGCTGGTGCCCGACCTGGTCCTCTACCTCGACATTGACGTCGAATCTCTCATCCCCCGCGTGATCATGGGCAAGGGGATGGACTACTGGGAATCCGGGATGCATCTCGCGCTCGGCATCGACTTGTTCGATTCGTTCGAGCGCTACCAGGGCCGCCTGATAGACGAGTACCGGCGCTTGTCCGGTGAGTTCGGTTTCGTCTCGGTCGATGCGCGGCTTCCGATCGAGGAGCTGCAAGGCGAGCTTAGAAAACATATCGCCGAATATTTGTCGGGCGCCAACGACAAGTCGCGTCCCGATTCGGCCGACAACCGCGCATCGACGCGCAAGGAATAGCACGGTGGTAGAAGCCTCGCGCTCCGATGCGCCGCCGCGCAGGCTGACGCTTTCCCCCGGCGAAACCGTCGCCGACGCCGCGCGCAAAGCGATCGCGTTCGGCGCTGAATCGCTGTTGTGGCATCAGAACGCGGCCGAGTCCGGCGATGAGGAGCCGCTGCATCAACTTCGCGTCGCGTCGCGGCGCCTGCGCGCGTCGATCGAGTTGTTCTCCAACGTCATATACGCCGCGCAGCTCAAGCTCTACCGGCGCGACATTCCATGGCTCGGCGCTCAGGCCGGCGCCGTCCGCGAATGTGACGTGACGTCGGCGTTGATCGGCGCTCGCGCCGCTAAAGTCGATCCCGATCTGAAAGCCGCGATCGCTCCGATGGTCGCGGCGCTCGACCAACGGCGCAAGTCCGAGCACGCGAAGCTGTATGATCTGCTCGCGTCGAAGCGCTATCGGAACTTGATCGCGAAACTGTCGCGGCCGGCGATCAAGAAAATCGGCAGCGACCGGATGCTCGGCGGCGTCGCCGCCCAATTGATCAGGCCCGCTACGCACAGTGCGGCGCGTCTCGGTAAAAAACTTTCCGACGACGCCCCGACGCTGGTTTTCCACAAGCTCCGCGTTCGGATCAAGCGGCTGCGCTACGAGCTCGAGATGATCGCGTCGCTGGGTGGCAAGCGCCATAAAAAGACCCTGGCGCGGCTCGAGGCGCTCCAGGAATTGCTCGGGCTTTATCACGACGTCACGGTGGCATCCGCCTGGCTGTTGTCGTATGCCGAGACATCCGCCGCGCCGCCCAGGACCATGCTCGCGGCCGGCGCGTTGATTCAGTCGTTGGATAGCCGCGAAAGTAAACTGCGCCGGCGATGCATGAGAGCGTGGCGTCGCTTCGAGCGCTCCGACGCGATGCGCGATACGCTCGCGGAAATTCGAAGCGCCGGCAGATTAAGCCTGATGCCCGTCAGCTCACCCGCTCCGGTTGCTGAAAAAAGCGAATCTGATGCACCGAATCAATCGCAAATCGCGCGCCGTGAGATCGAAGACGCACCGCAGTCCAATCACAATTCGATGAACTCACAATCCGCCACGGAAACAAACCCCACGGAAACAATCTAATGATGCTCTATATTCTGCGTCACGCGACGGCCGAAGAGGCCGTATCGAGCGGCGACGACGGCGCGCGCAAGCTCACGGAACGTTCGAAGGAAAAAATGCGCGGAGCCTCCGCGGGTCTGCGCGCGATGGGTCTGAAGTTTGATGCGATTCTGACCAGTCCGCTCGCGCGCGCCGCACAAACCGCCGAGATCGTCTCGGCCGCCTACGAAAATACTCCGCCGCCGCAGGTGCTGCCCGCACTCGCCACCGGAGTGGCAGCCGCCGACGCGGTGGCCGCGCTGCGCGCATTTGCAAAGCACGGCGACGTGATGATCGTCGGACACGAGCCGCAACTGAGCGCCATCGCGTCGATTCTGCTGACCGGCGCGGCCGACGTCGTTCATCTGAAGTTGAAAACCGGGGGATGTATCGCGATTGACCTGCCCGCGCGCTTCGAACGCGGCGGCGGCGAGCTGCGCTGGATGCTAACCCACCGCCAACTACGCACGATGCGCAAATAGCACCGCACTCACTCCCGCATCGCTTCAGAAAATCGGCAGCCTGACTCCCGCCGTCACCATCGCGCCGCTCGCCACGCCCATCAGCGCCTCGCCCGCCACCAGACCGGCCGCGAGCAGAATACCAGGCCCGCTCTCTGCCTCATCTTCGGGTCCAAAAAGCGAGTGTGCAAGCGCGCCGATAAAAATCGCGACGCTGAGTCCGAACGGGAGATACAAACCGATCGCGGCGGGCATGATCGGCGTGCGCCACTTCGATCCGCGGCGTTCCAGATAGCGATCGCTGAAGCCGAGAATCGCCGCGAGTGCGGCGCCGGTCGCGATCGTTCCCAGCGGCAATCCGCCGTGAAAAACTCCCTGCGTCACTTTCGCCATCAGAAACGCTTGCGGAGCGGCAAGCGCGCCGGCTCGCGCGGTCGGAGTGCCTGCTATTCCGTAGCCTGCGATCAGCAGGTTCAGAATCGGCGCCATCAGGAATGACGATGCGATTGCTCCGACCAGCACGCCGATTTCGAGCGAGCGCGGCGTTGCGCCGACGTGATAACCGGTCGCGAGGTCGTGAGTGGAATCACCCGCCATCGCAGCCGCCGTGCACACGATCGCGCCCGAAAGAATCGCCAGTTGCGGTCCGACGCTTTGTGACACGCCGGCCAATTTGAGAAACAGCGCCACGCCGAGCAACACAATCACCGTGACGCCCGAAACCGGATTGTTCGACGCGCCGACTATTCCAGTCAGATAGCCTGCGATCGCCGTCGCGAAAAAGCAGATCAATGTCAACAAGATCGCCAGCGCCGCGCTGAGCGCGACTTGCCCGCTCAGCCCCAGGCAGATGGCGAAGATTACCGGAACGCAAAGCGCCACCGCGGTCAGCACCGCGCGCGCCGAAAGATCGGTGTCCTCGCGCGCCGTCGCGACGGCTTGCGTCGAGCGCACGATCCGGATGCTGTCAACGATCGCGGACGCGATGCGGGTGCGCAATCGCCATAGCGTTACGACTCCGCCGGTGAGCATCGCGCCGACCCCGAGATAGCGCACCTGGCTGCTCCACAGTTGCGACGCGGTCGTGGCGGCGTCGCCCGTTCCGTGTGCGGGATGAAACGCCGTGAGCACGGGAATCGCGACCAGCCACGCGAATGCTCCGCCGGCGAATACCAGCGCTGCGATCCTGATTCCTATTATGTAGCCGACGCCGAGCAGCGCCGCCGAAATATCGAGCGACCCGGCCACCGCGGCGCTGCCGACCCATCGCGCTCCCGAAACCGCGCCGGGAACAATTCCGGCGACGTCCTGAAGCGCTTTGAGAGCCGCCGAGATCAAACCGCCGACCACCAGCGGGCGAACGTTCGCTTGCGCGTCACCGGCGCGAAGCACCTGCGCGCACGCGACCCCCTCCGGAAACGGCAGGCGCTCCTCGACGATGTACGCGCGGCGCAGAAACACAACGAGCAACGCGCCCATCGTCGCGCCAACGACGCACAGCGCCGTCACCTCGACGTACGGCAGTGTCCTCACGCCGCCCAGAATGACCAGCGCCGGAAACGTGAAGATCGCGCCGGCCGCGACCGCCTCGCCCGCCGATGCGATCGTTTGCACCACGTTGTTCTCGAGGATCGTCGAGCCGCCGAGAATCCGCAGAATTGCCATCGAGATGACGGCGGCCGGGATGCTCGCGGATACGGTCAAGCCCGCGTACAGGCCCAGATAGGCGTTTGCCGCGCCGAGGATCAGCGCCAAGGCGATGCCGAGCGCGATACTTCGCGGCGTCAGCTCGCGCGGCGCCGCGGTCACGCGGGGCCGCTCTGGAATTGAGATGTCGCGCTGCACGCCTGGCTTAGCAGCCCGTGGTGAAAGTCGGTGACGATTCGATCGATCGCCAGAATAGATTGGCTGTACTAAACTGTCGCGCATGGCAATGGGAACCCGACAG
>JGI20175J14863_1000024_pt1 | contig 25062 bp, 18 predicted proteins | sample NGESurdeep072012_2_FD_14863 | JGI IMG/M metagenome (IMG submission 14863)
CCGAATCCTCGGCGAGCTGGCGCGACGCGCCGCCCGGGACGGAGCGACGCTGATCCTCGCCTCGGACCACGGCTTCCGGCATGGCGCAGGGCGCCCGGCCTACTCGTCCGGCGTCCAGTTCGACACCGCGTTCTTGTGGCACGAGCAGCCCGGCATCCTCGTCGCGGCCGGACCCGCCGTGGCGTACTCCGGGGTGCGGGGACGGGCGAGCGTCTTCGACATCACTCCCACGTTGTGCCGGATGCTCGGGCTGCCCGTGGACCCGGCCTTCGAGGGGAAGCCCATCGCCGGGTTCGCGCTCCGGCCAGCCGTGCCGGCCGTCGCGTGGGCAAAGGCCGTTCCCGTCGAGCGGCTCGTCGTGCCGGCCGGTGTCACGCCGAGCGCCGAGGAAAGAAAGTCCGCCGACGAGTTCACGAAGCAGCTCATCTCACTCGGCTACCTGACGGGAGCGGAGGCCTCGGCCGTGGACGCGCGTCCCGCGAATCGTGTGGGAACCGAGACGGCCGGGTCGTTCCAGAACGTCGGAACGTTTCTGCGCGAACGGGGAAAGCCGGCCGAGGCGGCGGCGTGGTACCGCAAGGCGCTCGAGGTGAACCCCAAGTCCGCGAAGGCGTGGGTCAACCTTTCGACGGCGCTGCACCAGACCGGCAAGTACGACGAGTCGGACGACGCGCTCCTGAACGCGCTCCAGAACGGCTACTTCGACCCCGAGGGGGCCATCGACCGCCGCGTGAAGCTCTACACGGAAGGCGCGAAGGGCCGCGACCAGCGCCGGCAGCTCGCGTCCTTCATGCGCAAGGTCGTGGCCGCGTATCCGCGCGAGGATCGCTATCGCGCATCGCTCGGCAAGGCCCTCTTCGAGATTCAGGACTGCGCCTCGGCGCAGAAGATCTTCGTGGATCTGGCGGGCCGCACGCCTCCGGATTTCGAGAACCTGAACCTCCTCGCGCTGACGAACTGGTGCCTCGGAGACGCATCGCGGGCCGAGGACGCATTCCGAAAATCGCTCGCCGTCAATCCGAACCAGCCCGTCGTGAGGGAGGGGCTCTCGCTCCTCCAGAAGGGACAGCCGCTGCAATGAGCGTCCCGAGCGTTCCCCGGAAGGTCTCGGTCGTCGTCCCCGTTTTCAACGAGGAGGCGAACCTCCCGCTCCTTCTCCCGCGCCTCCTGCCCGCCCTCGTCGGCCTCGGCCGGCCGTACGAGATCGTCTTCGCGGACGATGGCTCGCGCGACCGCTCGCTCGAGATTCTCAAGGCGGCCGTCCGGGAGAATCCCGGCGTCGTCAAGGTCGTCGAGCTCGTGCGCAACGCCGGACAGCACATGGCGATCCTCGCGGGCCTCACGGCGACGGATGGCGAATATGTGATCACGCTCGATGCCGATCTCCAGAATCCTCCCGAGGAAATTCCGAAGCTCGTCGCGGCGATGGATGACGGGTACGACGTGGTCGGGACGGTCCGGCAGAACCGGCAGGACACGTTCTTCCGGCGCGCCGCGTCGCGTCTCGTGAATCGCACGACCGCGGCGATCACCGGCATGCGCCTGAACGACTACGGCTGCATGCTGCGCGGCTATCACCGCGACGTCGTGGACGCCATGTCGGCCTCGGACGAGGCGGCCACGTTCATCCCGGCGCTCGCCCAGCAATACGCCCGCAAGCCGATCGAGATCCCGGTGGCGCACGCCGAACGCACGGCGGGGGAATCGAAGTATTCTCTCTACAAGCTCGTGCGGCTCAACTTCGACCTCATGACCGGCTTTTCCGTCGTCCCCTTGCAGATGTTCTCCCTCTTCGGTTTCGTGACGGCCCTTTCCGGTGTCGGTTTTGGCGTCTTCCTCCTCGCGCGCCGGCTCGTCGTCGGCGTGGAGGTGGACGGCGTCTTCACGCTTTTCGCGCTGGCTTTCGTCGTGATGGGGGTCCTGATGGCCGGCATCGGGATCGTCGGCGAGTACGTCGGCCGCATCTACCAGCAGGTGCGTGGGCGGCCGCGCTTTCTCATCCGGAAAGTGTGGGGGGCCTGATGGGCGGAATCGTCGTTTGCGCTTACTCCGACGTCGGCTACAAGTGCCTGAAGACGCTCTTCGACGCCGGCGAGAGCGTGCGCCTCGTCTACACGCACGACGACGCGCCTGGCGAAGAGCGCTGGTTCGATTCCGTGGCCGAGCTCGCGCGCGAGCACGGCATCGAGCCGCGGCGCGTCGTCGACATGGGCGAGCCCGCCGACGAAGAGCGCATCCGCGCCGTCCAGCCCGACTTCCTCTTCTCGTTCTACTTCCGGAAGATGATTCCGGGACGCATCCTGTCGCTCGCGCGGCGCGGAGCCCTGAACATGCACGGCTCGCTCCTGCCCCTCTTCCGGGGCCGCTCGCCTGTGAACTGGGCGATCCTGAAGGGCGCGACCGAGACGGGCGCGTCGCTGCATTACATGACCGAGAAGCCCGACGCCGGCGACCTCGTGGACCAGGAACGGGTCCCGATCGGTCCCGAGGACGATGCGCTCACCGTTTCGCGCCGGGTGTCGGACGCGGCGGCCGTGGTGCTCGCACGGGCTCTTCCGCGGCTCAAGGCGGGCGACGCACCGCGCATCCCGCTCGATCTCTCGAAGGGCTCGTACTTCGGCGGCCGCAAGGCCGAAGACGGCGTCATCGATTGGTCGCACCCCGCGAAGGAGATCCACGACCTCGTGCGCGCCGTCGCGAAGCCGTGGCCGGGCGCCTTTACGGACGTCTTCGGAAAGGAGGTCACGATCTGGAAGACCCGCCTCTCGCCGTACGGCGGACATGACGTGTTCCCGGGAAAGGTCGAGCTGACGGAGCGCTCCGTGATCGTCTTCGCGGGCGACGACCACACGCTCGAGATCCTGGCGGCGCGTCCCGAGGGCGGAAACGATCTCGACTCCGCCCGTTTTCGCGACTGGCTCGTCCGCCCGTCGGGCATCCATCCGGTCGCGTAGACTCGATCGGATCGAACCTAGGGAAGGGAGACGCATGCGAGTTCTGATCCTCGGCGTCAACGGCTTCATCGGAAACGCCCTCACCCGGCGGATCCTGACTGGCACCGACTGGGAGGTCTTCGGCCTCGACGTCGGCAGCGACCGCATCGAGGAGTTCCTGTCCGAGAAGCGCTTCCGGTTCCTCGAGGGCGACATCTCGATCAATCGCGAGTGGATCGAGTACCACGTGAAAAAAGCCGACGTCGTGCTGCCGCTCGTGGCGATCGCGACTCCCGCGGCGTACGTGAAGAACCCGCTCTCCGTGTTCGAGCTGGACTTCGAGGAGAACCTTCGCATCATCAAGATGGCCGCGAAATACGGCAAGCGTGTCGTCTTCCCGTCCACCTCCGAGGTCTACGGCATGTGTCCCGACAAGGAGTTCGACGAAGACCGCTCGACGCTGGTCTACGGCCCCATCGCGAAGCCGCGCTGGATCTATTCCGCCTCCAAACAGCTCCTCGACCGGGTGATCGCGGCGATGGGCACCGCACAGGGCCTGAAGTACACGCTCTTCCGGCCTTTCAACTGGTACGGGCCGCANCTCGACAACGTGGACGCGCCGAAGGAAGGGTCCAGCCGCGTCCTCACGCAGTTCCTGCACAACATCCTCTACGGCGTGCCCATCAAGCTCGTGGACGGCGGCGCGCAACGCCGGTGCTTCACCTACATCGAGGATGGCATCGACGGCCTCATGACGATCCTCGAGAACCCGAAGGGCCGGGCCGACGGCGAGATCTTCAATCTCGGAAACCCCGGCGCCGACCTGTCCATCGAGGAGCTCGCGCACGCCCTCATCGACGCGGTCGGAACGTATCCGAAGTTCGCGGCCGCCGCGAAAAAGACGAAGATCGTGAAGGTCACGTCGAAGGACTACTACGGCGAGGGCTATCAGGACATCACAAGGCGCGTTCCCTCCGTCGCGAAGGCGAAGAAACTCCTGGGGTGGACGCCGAAGACGGACTTCCCGACGGGCCTCCAAAAAACGCTCGACTTCTATCTCAAAGGCCGCAAGCCTCCCGAAGTTTGAAGAGCCTCGCCCTCAAGGTCGACGTCGACACGTACCGCGGGACGCTCGAGGGCGTCCCGCGGCTCATCGATCTCTTCGGGAAGCATGGCCTCCGGGCCACGTTCTTCTTCTCGCTCGGGCCCGACACGAGCGGCAAGGCGATCAAGCGCGTCTTCCGAAAGGGCTTCGTGAAGAAAGTCCTCTCCGCCAGTCCCGCGGCGTCGTACGGTTTTCGCACGATGCTCTACGGGACGCTCCTCCCCGCGCCCGACATTGGCGGCCGGAGCGAGACCGTCGCGCGAATGCGCGAGGCGGCGGCTGCGGGGCACTCGGTCGGCATCCACGCGTGGGACCACATCGACTGGCACGACCACCTGCCGGCGATGTCGCGGGGCCGGATCGAGGACGTCGTCGCGAAAGAGCATGCCCGTTTCCGGGAAATCTTCGGAAGACCCGCGGCGTTTCAGGCGGCGCCAGGCTGGACGGCGACGGCGCTCTCGGCGGAGGTGCAGGAGGCGCACGGCATCGTCGCGACCTCGGACACGCGCGGGGGAGAGCCGTTCTTTCCGATCCGGGCGGACGGCACGCCGTCGAAGGTGCTCGAGATTCCGTCGACCCTGCCCACGCTGGATGAGCTGCTCGCCGTCTCGTTGCCGGGGGCTGGCTCGCAGCGGGAGAGGATCTGCGAATTTCTTCGAATGAAGGTGCGAGAGGGCGGTGCGGATCGGTCGGCCGGTGCGGCGCCTCCCCTTCACGTCCACTCGATCCATACCGAGATCGAAGGCGCCGTCTCCTTCCACGACTGGTTCGCGGAACAGCTGCGCGGATGGAAGAGCGACGGTGTTGCCTTCCTCACCTTCGAAGAACTTTGCAGAACGCTACTCCCCGCGCAAACGCCTGCACTCAGCGCACGGGAGCAAATTGTAATTCCCGTCAAACGTCTCTCTTTCACGACGCTCCCCGGCCGCGCCACGCCCGTCGCCATCGGCGTCGCGCCCTGAGCGGGCTCTGTCAGGGCGCGAGGTCGACGACGACTCGCGAGAGGCCTGCCGGAACGGGGACGCCGATGAGGTGGAGGTCGGCGACGAGCGGGGTGACCGGGCTGCCATTCACGCGCGCGACGACGCGGGGTGTGAAGCTGCGATCGACGTGGAGGACGGCGGGGCGCGCTCCCGATGTTTCGATGACGAGGCGGTCCGGGGATTCCTCCGTCCGGGGATTCCTCCGTCACGCGGGCCTCGGCGGAGGAATCGCGGTCGTCCGACGCGACGGCGGCGGCCTCCCGACCGTAAACGACGACGTCGGTGGCCGGCTCGAAGTCGTCGCGTTCGAAGGCCGTCACCGTCTTGCTGATCGAGCCAGAAGCCACGACGCGGCTCGAACGCCTCACGCCGGGCAGCGGTGCGGTCAGGCGCCAGAGGGTCACGGGCACGCCGGCGGACGCTTCCACGAAGACGGGCGCGAGGCCCGGCGTGTCCGCCGGCACGTCCGAGGCGATGACGGAGCGCACCGCCCCCGCGCGCAGCCATTTCACGCGCCGCTCCCAGCTTCTCTGGCGGAGAAGGTCGTGAACGTAGCGCGTCAGGATCGTGTAGCTTCCGTCCGGGTCTGGATCCCAGGCGTAGGCGAGGCCGTGAGGAGCGCCCGCGAGCGCCCAGCCCTGTCGCACCTGCGCGGAGACGAGATCGAGGAGATCGTCGCCTGAGGCGCGTCCCGCGAGACCGCGGCGCACCGCGTCGAAGTCCTTTGACGCGCGCTCGAANACGCGCCCGCCGAGCGCGGCCGCGCGGGCCACGAGCGGCGAAGGGGCCTCGTAGAGGGCGGACGGGACGCGCGGGATCGTCCGCGGAGCTCCGGCGAGGAGCGAAAGCGCGGTCGCGCCGAACAGGAAGAGTGCCCCGCGGGGATCGCCGATCCCGCGCAGGAGAAGCAGCGCGAGGACGATCAGCCCCGCGGCGGCGAGAGCCGCCTGACCGGGGAGGCGCTGCACGATGGGGGCGAGGACGACACGGGGGTCCGACAGCCAGGCGGGGTCCCAGCCCGAGAGGAGCAGGTCCCGGACGCGGCCCGGAAAGAGCCGCCCCAGGATCGCGAGCGCGGCCAGGAGGCCGCCGAGCGCGAAGAGAAAGCCGGCGGCGCGGCGCCGGAAACGCGGGAGGGCGCCCTCCACGAGAAGCCGGTCGACGCCGAGCGCCGCCAGGACCGAGAGCGCGAGCGTGAACGGGAGGAGCGCTTTCACCGGGTAACGGAGGACGTGGACGGCCGGCACGGCTTCGTAGAGGGCGCGCGCGCCCGGGAGCCACGGCGTGAGCGACGCCGCGAGCGCCGCCAGTGCGACGCCGATCCAGAAGCGCCCTTCGTTGCGGCGCGCCGAGCACACGAACACGAGGGCGAGAGCGAGAGGGACGACGCCGAAGGAGAGCGAGGCGTGATAAGGCGGATTGCCCTGCGTCACGGCGAATCCCCAGAACGCTCCGGACACGAGGCGGGTGGGATCTCCGAAGACGAGCGGGAACGGCGTCTCGAGGAAGCGNAGGGGATGGAAGCCGACGGCGGCGAACTCGTTCCAGGAAAANCCGCGCGAACGCCGTGCCGCGAAGGCGGAGGCGCGGGCGACTTCGAGGAGCCACGGGGAGACGACGAGCGCCGCCCCGAGGCCTCCGCCGAAAAGGGCCAGGAGTCCGCCGCGGCGCGCCCGGGCCGGCCCGCGGGCCGCGAGCGCGAAGGCCAGGAGGATCGCGAGGCCCGCGAGAGCCGGCTCGCCTCCGAGTACGAGAAGGGAGCACGCGACGAGGACGAGTCCTCCGGCGCGGAGGAGATCGGCGCGGGTCGCCGCCGTCCGCGCGCGCTGGACGGCAAGGAGGGTCCAGGGCATCCACGCGATCGTCGTCGTGGCGTTCAGAAACGCGGCCGAGGACAGGACGTAACCCGAGAGGCCGAAGGCGAACGCTCCGGTGAGCGCGGCGTCCCGGGACCTCACCTCGGTGCGGAGGAAGAGGAAGGCCCCCAGGAGGCCGAGACCGAGGTGGAGGAGCAGATGGAGGCCGAGGAAGCGCGGATTCGCGGGGAAGGGATAGGCGAGGACGAGATTCGGGTTTCCCCGATACGCCTGTCCGAACGAGGCGTAAGGGTCGAGGCGTGCCGCTCCGAGGCGGGCGGCGAGCGCGCGCGCCGGCCGTTGTGTCGTCGCGATGTCGCGATAGGCGGGGGTCGTCCGGCCCGAGAGGAGATCCGCGTGGGTGAAAGCCACCGAGGCGACGAGAAGAGCCGCGGCGAGCGCCGCCGGGGTGAGAACGGTCCGGGCGAAGGACGCGCGCCGCTTGCTCACCGGAAGATCGGGTCGTCCCGCCATCCCCACTTCCGCGCCTTGAAGCGGGCCATCACCACGAGGATCGAGAGCCCGTAAACGCACGAGCTGACGAAGTCGATCTGGGAGGCCTCGTCGAAGTAGCGCGTCACGATCGGAACCTCGCGGATGCGCATGTTCTTCCACATGCCCGCGGCGATGATCTCGGTGTCGAAGACGAAGCCGTCCGAAAAGGCCTCGAGGTTGACGCTTTCGAGATAGCGACGCGAATACGCGCGCAGACCCGAGTGGTATTCGGTCAGGTAGAGATAGAACGTGGCGTTCTCGATGGCGGTGAGAAAGATGTTCGCGAGGTACTTCCACTTCGGCATGCCGCCCTCGAGCGGGCGCCCTCCGAGCATTCGGCTGCCGAACATCGCGTCTTCCTCGCCGCGCACGATCGGGCCGATGAGGTTGGGCAGGACGGTCGCGTCGTACTGGTGGTCCGGGTGCACCATGACGCAGATGTCGGCGCCGCGCGCGAGCGCCGTCGCGTAACAGGTCTTCTGGTTGCCGCCGTAGCCGCGATTTTTCGCATGCGTCACGACGTGGACTCCCGGCAGCGCGCGGGCGACCTCGACCGTGCCGTCCGTCGAGGCGTCATCCACGAGGATGATGTCGTCGACCCAGTCCTTCGGGATTTCGTGCCACGTCTTGTCCAGCGTCTTTTCGGCGTTGTAAGCGGGCATCACGACCGCGACACGCTTCCCCTGGATCGGCATACGCTCGATTCTAGGGTGCGTCGGCGCCGAGCACGCGAAAGACGCGGAATCGCGGCTGGAAAGTTCCGTCGGCGCGGCGCGTGCCCGTCCGCGAGTCGAGGACCCTCTCGAGGAAAGAAAGCGGCCGCGTCGCGTCGGACTCGTGCACCCGTCGCGCGAACATCGCCCGCGTGGGCGCGGGCGCGCGNCCCGCGGCGGCTGCGTAGGCGGGCAGCAGGGGGGTGAGNTCCGTCGTGACGAGATACCGGCACTTCGCGGCCGTNAGAATCGCGANCGCCTCGGCGTCGTCCGTCGCCGTGAACAGCCGGCACTGCCGGCGCCATCCGTAGACGAACGGGTCCGCCGCGGCCGGCCGCTCCGCGAGCGCCGTCACGAAGTGCCCCGCGGACCATGGCGGCATCACGCCGGGAATCGTTCCCGGAGCCTGCTGCGGGATGGCCGCCGGGTCCACCGCCGGCGGGTCCAGGATGCGAAGCCTCGCGAAGAGGTCGAGGACGTCGTATCCGGGGCCGTCCGCGAACGCGCGGGCCCTCTGGAGATAGGGCCAGCCCGGCACGATCACGAGGCCCGCGGCGAGGAGGAACGGAAGGGCGGCGCTCGGGAAACCCCGCGCGCGCGGGGCGACGCGCGCGCACGCCTCAGCGAGCGCGAGCGCGGCGAAGATGGCGAGGTAGTAGACGTTGCGCTGCTGGAACAGTGCCATGGCGAAGACGGTTGCGGCGAAGAGGGCAAGAAGAAGGCGGCCGGCGGCACGCGGCCGCCGCGGCCGAAGGATGCCGGCCGTCGCCCAGAGGAACGCCGCCAGGGGCACGAGGAGGAAGCCCGGCGAGACCTCGCGCACCGCGCGCTCGAATGAACTCCACCCACGCACGAGCGGCTGGCACTCGGCGACGAGGCGCAGGAACTCCTGCGGATAGGAGAGGAAGCCGCCGTCCGCGAAATCGTTCGCGCTCTCGCCCGCGCCTTGCTTGAAGACGTAGGCGCCCCCGTGGAAAACGGCGGCGAGGACGCGGTGCGCGTTCGGCAGGGCCACGGCCAGGCCCGCGGCCGCGAAAAGTCCCCAGAGAGCCCGTCTTCGCAGGGTCTGAGCGCGCCACGCGGCCAGCGCGAGGAGGGGCACGGTGGCGCCCGCGAGAAGCAGCGGCTGGAACCAACCGAAAGAGACGAACGAGAAAGGGACTCGCTCCGCGGGCAGAACAGCCGCTGTGGCGAGGGCGGCGAGGGTGGTCGCGACGAGCGCGGTCACCGCCGCGGCCTCGCCGAGCGCGAGCGCCGCCCACAGAAACGCGAGGCCGGCCACGAACACGGCTCCCTGCCACGTGAGGACGGCAAGGGCGATCGCGGCCCCGAAAACGGCGGCGCGCGCGAATCGAACGCGCCCGCGCGCGGCCACGGTCCACGCGCCGGCCGCGAGGACGAGGAGCAGGTTGAGCGCCTCGGCCACGTGGTGGTCGAAGTGTCCGAAACCTCCCCAGAGGACGGCGGCCGGGATCGCGGCGTAGGCGACGGTCGCGATCCGTCCGCGGCGCCTGCCCAGGGTCCTTCGGGCGACCGCGAAGAGAGGGAGGACGTGGAGCGCCCCCAGGAGCGCCGGGAGGATTGCCGCGACCCTCACGACCTGCTCCGTCGTCGCCGCGCGCCCGTAGAGAGCGCGCGAAATGCCGCCCGCGAGAAAGTCGAACGCCGGCGGCCAGATGAAGACGCCGCCTTCGGGATGGTTGAGGTAGGCATCGCGGACCGGAACGCGCGGGAAGTTGCGGGCGACCGAGACCGTGCGCCGGAGGTGGCCGTAGCAGTCCGGCGACAGGAGCCGCCATCCCCGGGCCGTGGCGTCGGGGAAGGGCGCGAGGCGCAGCGCAAGGGCCGCGAGGAACACCAGGAGGACGAACCGCCCGTCCCGCGAGAGGCCTCCGGAGCGCGCGCTCACGGGCGCGAGCGTAACAGGGCCGGAGGCTCACTCCCCCTACAATCCCCCGGTGCCCGAGGCTCGCCGCGTGAGATTCCGTTTCGCCGTGCTCCTCCTGGCCGCGTGCGGCGTCGCCCTCGTCTACGACCACGCGCGCCTCGACAGCCCCACGATGGACGAACCGTTCCACACGCTGGCGGCGGCGGAGTATGCGATCTCGGGGACGTACTACGCGAACCTCGAGCACCCGCCCCTCGTGAAGCTCCTGTCGGGCTTCGCCATCCGGGCGGCCGGGGGGCGCGCGCCGAAGATGGACGTCCCGTTTTCCATGGCTGTGGCCGAGCAACCCCGTCCCTTCAGCTTTCACTCGCCGCTCGCGCCGGAGAGGCTCTTCGGCGTCGCGCGCGCGCCGGTCGCCGCGCTCTTCTTCCTCCTCGTCGTCTCAGCCGGGTGGGCCGTGCGGGCGTGGGCGGGTGACCTCGCCGGAATCCTCACCGCCGCCGTCCTGGCCTTCGAACCGAACCTTCTGGCGCACGCGGGCGTGGTGCACACGGACCTCGCGGCGTCTCTCGGTTTCTTCGCCACGCTCGTGCTGGCCGTGCGCGCCCTCGAGCGGCGTTCCCTCGGCCTGTGGGGAGCCGCGGGCGCGGCGCTGGGCGCGAGCCTCGCCGCGAAGTTCTCGTGCGTCCTCCTCGTCCCTATGCTTGCGATTCTCGCGCTCGTCGGGCTTTTCCGGGAGCGCCGTGAGGCTGCGCGCGCGGGCCGCCCGCCTGATCTCCTCGCGCTTCGCGGCCTTCTCCTCGCGGGCGTGGCGTCGGCCGTCGTGCTGTTCGGAAGCTACGCGGTCGCGATGCGACACATGAGCGGGCCCGAGGCCGCGAAGGCCGTGCGGATCTTCCTCGTCTCGCGGCAGGCCCCCGAGGAGACGATCGACCGGGTTCTCGCGATCTCGCGGCTGTCGAAGGAGGCGGGTCACTACGCGGCGGGGCTCGCCGGGATCGCCGTCCAGAACCGGACGGGCGGTGGTGTGAATTACCTGCGCGGCAGGCTCTCCGTGGACGGATTCTGGGAATACTTCTTCGTCGCGTTCGCGGTGAAGAGCTCGCTCGGGTTTCTCGCGATTCTCGTCGTCGCCTGCGGCGTGGGCGCCCTGCGACGGGTGCGGCCCGACCTCGTGCTCCTGACGCTCGTGCTCCCTCCCGCGTATCTGTTCCTGACCGGCATGGCGACGTCCTACAACATCGGCATCCGGCACATGTTGCCGGTGTATCCGCTCCTTCTCGCGGCGGCCGTCCTCGTTCTCTTCCGGGCTCTCCCCGCGCGCGCGGCGGCGGCCGTGCTCCTCGCCGGGGCCACGCTGCAGCTCGGCGAGATCCTCCGGGTCCATCCCCACGAGCTTTCCTTTTTCAACGAGGCGGCCGGAGGTCCGGCGAACGGCGCGGCCTGGCTCAACGATTCGAATCTCGACTGGGGACAGGACCTCGGGCGTCTCGCGCGCCGGCTCCGGGAGCGTGGGGACGAGGAGCGCGCGACGATCGCGTATTTCGGCGGCGGCGACGTGCCGTACTACACGCCGAGGGCGACCGTGTTCGCGCCCGCCGACACGCCGATCCGACCGGGCCTTTGGGCGGTCTCCTCCTTCCTGATGTGCTGCGGCCCGGAGGCGACGGCCTTTCACGGAGATCCCGCCGCCGCCGCGGGCTTCGGCCGTCTCCGCCAGGCGGTCGCAACGCGGGGAACGCCGGTCGATCGCGTGGGATACTCGATCGTTCTTTACGACCTGAAAGAGCAGAAACGATGAAGCTGTCGATCGTGATGCCGGCGTATAACGAGCGCCGGACGATTCGCGAGATCCTCGCGCAGGTCCTCGCGGTGGACCTCGGGGATCTCGAGCGCGAGATCGTGATCGTCGACGACGGCTCGACGGACGGCACCCGCGACATTCTCCGGGAGCTCGACGGCAAGAACGGCGTGCGCGTTCTCCTGCAGACGCGCAACCTGGGGAAGGGCGCGGCGGTCTGGGCCGGCATGCGCGCCTCGACGGGCGACCTCGTCGTGGTCCAGGACGCCGATCTCGAGTACGACCCAGAAGAATACCCGGTTCTCCTCGGGCCCATCCTCTCGGGCAAGGCCGAGGTCGTGTACGGATCCCGTTTTCTCGGCAGTCCGCACGGGCACCGCGTCCTCTACTTCTGGCACACGGTGGGCAACCGCCTGCTCACGCTCATGTCGAACGTGTTCACGGACCTGAACCTGTCCGACATGGAGACCTGTTACAAGGTCATGACGCGCGGCGTCGTGGACCGGCTGGACCTCAGGTCCCAGCGCTTCGGCGTCGAGCCCGAGATCACGTGCAAGGTGGCGCGCATGCGCGTCCGGATCTACGAGGTTCCCATCTCGTACAACGGGCGGACCTACGAGGAAGGGAAGAAGATCGGCCTCAAGGACGCGTTTCAGGCGGTCTGGACGATCCTCAAGTACTTCCGCTGGGAGGCCCCCGAGAGCGACGTCGGGGCCATCACGCTGCGCCGGATGGGCGAGCTGTCGGTCTACAATCGCTGGCTTCACGACCGATTCGAGGCTTGGCTCGGGTCGCGCGTTCTCGAGGTCGGATCAGGAGTGGGAAACCAGACCCGCTTTTTCGCGGACCGCGAACGCGTCGTCGCGTCGGACATCGAGCCGCACTACGTGCGGGAGCTCCTCAACCGATTCGAGAAACAGGGCAACGTGCGCGTCGCCTCGTTCCGGTTTCCGCTCACCGAGGAGGATCGCGCCGACCTCGAGCGCGAACGCATCGACACGATCGTTTGCCTGAACGTGCTCGAGCACATCGAGGACGACGCCGGCACGCTCACCGACTTCCTGCGCGTTCTCCAGCAGGGAGGGCATCTCGCCCTGCTCGTGCCCGCCCTGCCGGCGCTCTACGGCACGCTCGACGAGAATCTCCGCCACTACCGCCGCTATGAAAAGGGGGCCCTCGCGACGCTCGTCGCGCGCGCGGGCTTCGCGGTGGAATCGGTCCGGTACCTGAATCGGCCCGGCGTTCTGGGCTGGTGGCTCAATTCGCGCCTTCTGAGACGCCGCGTGCTGCCGAGGAGGCAGCTCGGCGCCTTCAAATGGGTCATGCCCCTCCTCCGGGCGGAGGAAAACACGGAGCCGTCGTTCGGGATGTCGCTCCTGGTGCTCGCGCGGAAGCCCTGAGTGACGTGACGCGCGCACCGGAGGAGCCCCCTCGCCCCCGTGCGAGTTCCTTCGCATGGGCCCTCGCCGCCGTCTTCGCGGCCGCCGCGATCCGCTTCGCTCCGTTCCTGACCGGCGGCACGCTGTATCGGCGCGACGCGGGCTTCTTCTTCGTCCCGTGGAGGCTCGTCCTGGCGCGGCTCTTCGGGTCGGGCGAAATGCCCGTCTGGAACGAGTGGATGTCGGCGGGACGGCCCTTCGCGGCCGACCCGAACGCGGCCGTGTTCTGGCCGCTCTCGCCACTCCTCCTCGTGCTTTCGCCGACGGCTCTCGCTTTCGTGAGCATCTTCCTCATCCTCGCCGTCTTCTTCCTTTCCCTGCGGCGTCTCGGGCTCTCGCCCCAAGCGTGCGCCGCGGGGACACTCGTGCTGCTCTTTTCGGGCGTGTTCCAGTCGCTTCCCGTCTACGCGACGACGTGCGCGGCCGTCCTGCCGCTCGCCTTCGCGCTCGCCGAGGCGCCGCGTCTCGCCTCTTCCGACGCAGCCTCCCGCGGTCGCGCGCGCGCCTTCGCGGCGCTCGCCTTCGGCCTCTCGGCGCTCGGCGGCGAACCGGCCGTCACGCTGATGGGCGCGGCGGCGTTCTTCGCGGTCGCGGCCTTCGGCGCGGGGCAGGCGCGAGGGCGCGCGATGGCCGCCGCGCTTCTCGCCCTCGGCCTCGGCGCGGGCCTCGCGGCGGTCCAGATCTGTCCGGCGGTCCTCGAGCTTTCCCGGTCCGCGCGGGGCATCGAGATGCGGCCCGAGCACGGGGCCCTCTTCCGGTCCGTGCGGCCGTCGCGCGTCCTCACGCTCCTCGAACCGCGGCTCACCGGCGACCCGGAAGGCGACGCGGTGTACTACTGGGGCGCGGGCACGTTCGACGCGGGGAGTCCCTACTTCGAGGATCTCGCGCTCGGGCTGATCCCCCTCCTCTTCGCGGTGTCTGCCTGGCGGGACCGGCGCGGGCGAGCCGCGGTGCTTCTCGCGCTTGGGGGCGCGGTGCTCTCGTTCGGGCGGTTTCTGCCGGGCGCCTCGTTCGTGGCAGCGGCCCTTCCGGTCTTGCGGTATCCGGAGAAGTGGTGGCTCCTCGTGACATTCGCGCTTGCGACGGCGGCAGCGGTCGGCGTGGACTGCGTCTTCTTTGGCGAAACCGAGGCGCGGGCACGAAGGCTTCTGCTGAAGACCGCGATGGTCATGGCGGTGCTTTGCGGCGCGCTTCTCGTTCTGGCTCTCGGCGCTGAAGATTTTCTTAGAAAGGGTCTATGGGCTCTCGGACTGGGCGCCGGACCCACTTCTGCTGCGGCCGTGGCTTCGGCTCTCCGCCCCCTCCTCCTTCTAGGAAGTCTTACTGTTGCTCTCGTTGCCGCACTCGCGTGGCTCGTCGCGCGCAACCGGCTGCCCGCGCCTTTCTTCGCAGCAATTCTTTCTCTTCTCTTTCTCGCCGACGCGGCGCGGCGGGTCGCCGGGACGTGCCCAGCCGGGCCGCCGGACCTCTACCGCCGCGAGACGCCCGAGGTTGCGCTCGTGCGCGCGCAGGCGGGGGCCGGGCGCTTCTACGACGACGGCGCCGACGACGCGTCGACGGTCGCGCGCAGGACCCGCGAGGCCGGCGGACTCGACCCGTTGCTTCCCGCCGCGGGCGTGGCCTTCGGGATCCGATACGCCGGGGAGAACGACGTGGACCGCATGACGGCGGCGCCGTCGGCGCGCTTCGCCCGCGCGCTCGCCGGACTCCAATGGGGAGAGGAGAAAGTCGCGCGCCTGCGCACGCTCGGAGTGACCCTCGTGAGGACGGCGGCGACGGCTCCCGATCCGGCCGGCGTCGTCGAGATCGGGCGCTTCGGAGAGGACCGGATCCTGCGCGTCGAAGGCGCGCGCGCGGAGTTCTCCGTTCTCCCGAGGGGCGCCGGGACCGTCACGGTGGAGGAGCGCCGGGCGGGCCGGGCCCGCCTCCGGGCGCGGGTCGGCCTCCCGGCGGCCGTGCTCTCCGTCGCGCGGACGTTCGACCCGAACTGGCATGCCCGGTTGGACGGGGCGGAACTCGCGATCCGCCCTTCGGACGGATACCTGATGGCCGTGGACGTCCCGGGGGGAGACCACGAGATCGCGCTCGCATACGAGAACCCCGCCTTCCTCGCCGCGGGCGCTCTCTCTTTCGCGTCGCTCCTGGCCGTCGCCCTCTTCGCGCGGCCGCGGGTGCGCCCATGAGGGGACGTCTCCGCAAGTCGCTTCCTCTCTTCGGGGCGCTTGTGCTCGCGCTCCTCCCGCTGCGCGCGTTTCTCGGTTCCGGCGTTCCGGTGGGCCGGGACCTCCTGTTCTATTTCTTTCCGCTGAAGGCGCATCTCGTCGAAGCGGTCGCGCGCGGAGAACTGCCGTGGGTGGATCGATTCCGATGGGGCGGGTCGCCGCTCCTCGGCGCTCCGTCGGCGGCGCCCTTCGACCCCGCGAACGTCCTCTTTCTGGCCCTGCCGCTCGGGGCCGCGATGAAGGCGTGGACGCTTCTGCATCTCGGCGTGGCCCTCGCCGGATTCGCCGCTTTCGCAAGGCGCCTCGGCCTTTCGCGCGGCCCGGCGGCCGTCGCCGGCCTCGTCTTCGCGCTCGGCGGAACGACGGTGTCCGTCGCCTCGTTTCCGCCCACGCTGTCCGCTCTCTCGATCCTTCCGTGGTTCGCCGCCTTCGTCTTCGACCTCGTGAAGGCGCCGCGCATACGCGAGGTGGCGGCGGTGGCGATCGTGGCGGCGCTGATTCTTCTCGCGACGGCGCCCGAGTTCGTGCTCTATGCGACGTTCGTCGCCGTGGCGGTTTTCTTCGCGGCGCANGGAGAGGGGAGTGGGCCGCGCGAGATCGNGCGGCCCCTCGCGGNCCTGGCGGTCGGCGCGCTCNTCGCNGCGAGTCTGGCAGCGGTCGCCGTACTTCCCGCCGGCGCGACCGCGGCGCGCAGCATCCGCTCACCGGAAGGTGGAGGGAGCCTCGGCAAGGGAGCCCTGAAGCCGTTCGCGGTGTCGCGCATCGCGGACCTCGCCACGGACGGGATCGTCGCGGACTGGACGGTCGTCGCGTGGGCCCCGGGGGTTCCGGACTATCCTTACCTTCCCTCCGTGACGCCGGGGCGGGTCGCGTGGGTTCTCGTCCTCGCCGGTCTCGTCCGGAAAGGGCCGGGACGGATCGCGGCGGCGCTGCTCGCGCTCACGGGCCTCCTCCTCGCGCTCGGCGACGTGACGCCGGTCTTCGGTCTCGCGAGGCGCGTCCTGCCGCCTCTCGGTTGGATCCGCTATCCGGAGAGGCACCTGATCCTCGCGGGGTTCGGCCTCGCCTGGCTCGCCGCGCTGGGGCTCGCGCGCCTGGTGGACGCCGTCTCGCCCCGCGCCCTTCGAATAGCCCTGCCGCTCCTCGCTTTCGCGGTCTTCCTCGATCGCGAGGGAATCACGCGTCGCCTCTCGCCGGTCGAGGACGCGTCCGTGATCGCGCGCGCTCCGGCGCTCCTGGCCCCGCTTTCCCCGGTCCGGGTCGGCGCGCCCCCGCCGCGCCTCTTTTTCTGGGACATCTATGCGCCCGTCCCGGTGTACGACCTGCGCGACCTCGCGGCGTCGAGCCGGGTCGGGCGGGAGACTCTCCTCCCCGCGTACGCGTCGCTGTTCGGCGTCGGCTATCAGTTCGAGGTCGATTACGACCTGTCGCTGTCCGGGGAGGCCTTCGAGTGGACGCGCCTCCTGTCCCGCGCCGTGCCGGAGACACCTCCGCTCGCCTTGCGCTTCATTCGGGGCGTCGGCGTCTCGGCGATCGTCCGCAGCGAGCGGGGAGAGGACGGGCGCTACCGGCCGCGTCTCGAGCGGATCCTCGACCCGGTTCCGCCGTACCGGTTCGCGGGGAGACTCGTGGCGTCGGCTGACGCGCGCGCGGTCTTCAAGCGGCTCCTCGAGGACGGCTTCCCCGTCGACACCGCGTACGTCGACGAAGCGGTCCCNGGGGTTTCTCCCGCGCCCGCGGCGGGCCGGATCCTCGCGGTCGACGACCGGCCTTCGGGACTCTTTCTCGACGTCGAGGTCGAGGGGCCGGGTCCGGGCTTTCTCATGCTGTACCGGCTGCGGGAGGCCGCGGAAGAGGCCACGCTCGACGGCCGCCCGGCCGGAGTCTCGCGGGTCGCGTTCGGGTTCGCGGGCATGGCCGTCCCTGAGGGACGTCATACGGTGCGTTTGCGGCCCGACACGCGGTGGGTGAAGATCGGGTCCGTGATTTCCGCGGTCACCGCGCTGGCGCTCGCCGCCGCCCTGCTCGTTCCGCGGCGCCGGCCCGCGTCCGGGAACGCATGAAGCTGGGCTCGGATGGAAGACGGCGCATCGCCCTTTACGGGGGTGCCGCGATCTTCGCCTCTCTCGCGCTCTGGGGGGTCCCGGCGCTCGTGTCGCGGCTCGCGACTCCTCTCTCGATTCGCCGGATGAATCTCGAGGCGGACGCGGCCATGGAGACCGAGGCCGTGAAACTCCTCGTGGAGTACGTGCGCATCGACACGACGAATCCGCCCGGAATCACNCGTCCCGCGATCGACTTCCTCGCCCGGGTCCTCGCGTGTGAGGGGATCCCCGCGACGATCACCGGCGCCGACCCGGAGCGCCCGATCCTCGTGGCGCGAATCAAGGGCCGCAGAGAGGACGGAGCGCTCGCCCTCCTCAACCACGCGGACGTCGTCCCCGCCGGGGACCTCGGCGCGTGGACCAAGCCGCCGTTCGCGGCCGCGCGCGGCACCGGCCTCGACCGCGATCACCTCTTCGGCCGGGGGACGCTCGACATGAAGGGGCAGACGATCGCAAACCTCCTCGCGATGGCCTCGCTCACGCGTGCGGGCCTCGTGCCCCTCCGCGACATCGTCTTCGTCGTCGAGTCCGGAGAGGAGACGTTTCGGGAAGACCTCGGCATGGGCTGGCTCTTCGACCACCGGCCGGACCTCCTCGCGGGCGTGACGGACGTCTTCAACGAGGGGGGAGTCAACGAGGTCAAGACCCAGCGCGTCGAGCGCTTCGGCATCGAGACCATGGAGAAGGCGGTTCTCTCGGTGGACGTCCTCGCGCCCGAGGCGAAGACGCTCGAGGAGTTTCGCGAATTCCTGAAGGCGAAGGATGAGGAGCAATCCGTTCGCGTGGTCCCCGCCGTGCGGGAATTCCTGCGGTTCATCGCGCCCTCGCGGTCGGACGTCTGGGGCCGCTACATGATGGACGGAGCCGAGAAGCTCGTTCCTCAGGCGGAGTTCTGGAAGTTCGTTCCCGAGGTCTACCGTTCGCTCCTCAAGGACAGCATTTATGTGGGCAAGGTCGAACGGACCGCCGAGGGCTTTTCCCTGCGCGTCGTGAGGACGCTGCTGCCGGGAAGCCCGGTCGCGTCCGCCCGCACCGAGCTCGAGGGCTGGGCCCAGGTCAGGGGCCTCGGTTTCCGCAGCATCCTCGAGACCAGGGACTGCGTGTCGAGCCCCACCGAGGGGAACGCGTATCGCGCGATTGCCAACGTGTTCGGTCTGGACCCGGAAAGCGCGCCCGTCGGACCCTACATCCTGAGCGGTCAGTACACGTCGGCGGCCGCCATTCGCGCCCGCGGCCTCCGCGTCTATGGCGTGTCTCCCTTCGCCGTGAACATCTATGATGCCTTGACGATCCATCACACGAACGAGCGCATTTCGCTGCCGTTTTTCGTCGAGGGGATCGACCGGATGAGGCGGGTCCTCCTCGAGTTCGCGACGGCCCCCTGAGGGAGCCGGCTGGTACACTGGCAGATACGGGTCTGGCACGCTCCTCGCGTCATGGAGAGACCCGTGCCGGCGCGGCCGGGCATCCCGTTCAGGAGTTTCGATGAAAGCTTCCTTTGTCCTTTGCACGAGCCTTTCTCTCGCGGGGCTCGCCGCTCTTCCGGCGTTCGCGCAGATTCAGGTTCAGACGAGAGAGACGGGTCCCCAGACCGGCGCGGCCGCCCCGTCAACCGGTGCCCCCGCGGCGCAGCCCACGCCCCCCCCCTGCCCCGGGATGGCCGGCCTCGAGATCGGGCAGACCCGCACATTTTCGTTCGAACGCATGGCGCTGCACGAGCCGTCTAAAAAGACGGTCGTCCGTGACCTGAAGGTCCTTCACACCCCCGAGGGACGGCCGTGGACGGTCGACGTGACCTATGCCTCCGACGCGCTCGACGCGAAGGTGGTGGCGCTGCATTACCTCCTCGACCCGCCCTCGGAACTCTACGAAGGCATCCTCGAACGCTACGGCAAGGGAACGCCCGTCGCATCCGATCCGGGAATGTCGTCCTGGGCGGTTCGGCAGTGCGGGATACGCCTGCGCTATCGCAGGGGCATGTCCGAGAACGGGCAGCGCCGCGTCGAGGAGATGTGGGTCGAGCCTCTCGCGAAGCCGGCCCCCGCCAAGAAAAAGGGCTGAGACCAGGGGCGGTAAATTGCTCGAGCCGTTGACGGACGCGGTCGCCGCATGAAGCGCGTGCTCGCGGGAATCGCGGCGGCGGCCGTCGCCGCGGTGCTGCTCGCCGGTGCCACGCTCGGCGTTCTCGTATCCCGGAACCTCCCGGACCTCTCGTTTCCGAAGATCCCCGGACTCCGCGCGAAGGTGACGGTCGCGTTCGACGACCGCGGCGTTGCCACGGTCACGGCGGCCGATGCCGGAGACGCATATCGCGCCCAGGGGTATCTGACGGCGCGCGAAAGGCTCTTCCAGATGGAGCTGCAGCGAAGGCTCGCGGGAGGCGAGCTCGCCGAGATCTTCGGGCGCGTCGCGCTTCCCTCGGACCGGCTGCACCGGATCTANGGCTTCTCGCGCGTCGCCGAGGCGGCCGTCNCGCTTCTTCCGGCGGACGAGCGNGCGGACGTGGCCGCTCTGACCGACGGCATCAACGCCTTTCTCGACACGCACGCGGGGCGCTGGGGGCTCGAGTTCACCCTCCTGCGGTTGACGCCGCGAAGGTACACGCCCGCCGACGCGCTGCGCGTCCTCCTCATGATGTGCGAGGAGCTGTCCTCCACGTGGCGCAAGGACATTGCCGCCGAGCGCCTCCTCTCGCGGCCGTTCTCCGTGCGGCGATTCCTCACGTCCGGATTCACGGCCGACGATCTCGTCCTCATTCCCGATGCCGAGAAGCCCGAGCTGCCGCCGGTGCCGGGCCTCGGCGACGCGGCGCCGCTTTCTTCTCCTCTCTCGGCCCTCGGCTTCAGGGCGGCGGACGATCCGGACGAAGTTCCGGGATCGAACAACTGGGCCGTCTCCGGCGCCCTCACGAAGAGCGGCAAGCCGATCCTCGCGAACGATCCTCATCTCGGGATCAGCGCGCCGGGAGTCTGGCTGCCGATGCGGTTCGTCATCGGCGGGCATCTCGTCGAGGGGGTCACGCTCCCCGGCCTGCCCGGCGTGACGATCGGGCGGAACGAGCGCGTCGCGTGGGCGTTCACGAACCTCTACTCCGACGTCGAGGATCTCTACCGCGAGTCGATCGTCGACGGCCGGGCCAGGCGCGGCGCGGAGTGGGAAAAGGTCGTCGAGCGCGAGGAGACGATCTTGGTTCGTGGAACCGCGGTGGAACGGCTCGTCGTCCGTTCGACGTCGCACGGTCCTTTCGTGACGGGGAATCTCGCCCTGAAGTGGGTCGCGCTCGACCCCGCGAATCTGAGGCTTCCGTCTTCGAGCGTGATGCGAGCCGGGGACCCCGAGGGCGTCGAGAGGGCCCTCGACGGATTCCTCGCGCCCGGGCAGAACGTCGTCTGGGCGGACGCGGCGGGAAATATCGGCTGGCGGGCCACGGGCCTCGTACCGATCCGCCGCCCCGGGACGGACGGCAGCATTCCCTATGACGGCTCGGACGCCCGGAACGACTGGCGCGGTTTCGTTTCCCAGGACGAAATGCCGCGCCTCGTGAACCCCAGGGAGGGTTTCCTCGCGACCGCGAACCAGCGCGTCGCGGGCACGAGCTGGCCCCACGTCCTCGGGACCGACTGGCCCTCGCCCGCACGGGCGCGGCGGATCGCGACGCTGCTNGAAGGAGNCGGGCGCGCGGGGCGGAAGCTCGATCGCGCGGCCGTCGAGGCCGTGCAGCTCGACACGGTGTCACCCGTTCTCGCCGCCACGATGGAGGCTCTCGCGCCGCTTGTTCCGCCGGAATGGAGCGGACGCTTCCGCGGCTGGGACGGACGCGCTGAAGCGGCCTCCTCGCGCTTTCTCGTCGCGCGCGTGTTCCGCCGGAAGTTCGGAGAGCGGGCCCTCAAGGCGTGGCGCGTCGCTCCCGACTTCGGCCTCGCGGAGTACCGCGTCCTGGATCTCGCGCGGGCGGACGACGCGGCGTTCCGCGGCGCCGGTCTCGGCACGAAGGCCGCCTTCGTGAAAGGCGCATGGGACGACGCGCTCGCCGATCTCGAGGCGAAGAACGGCAAGGACGCGTCTCGGTGGAGCTGGGGCGAGGCCAACCGGCTCGCTGTCCGCCACCCGCTCGGACGCGTGCCCGGCCTATCCTGGCTCTTCGATCCGCCTTCGTTCCCGCAGGAGGGGGCGACGGGGGTGGTACGCGTCGCGTCCCCGGGGTTCGGGCAGTCCATGCGTTTCATCGTGGACTGGGGCGCACCGGACGAGGCCACCCTCGTCGTCCCGTTCGGGGTCTCGGGACACGCGGGCTCCCGGCATCGCCTCGATCAGCTTCCGTTCTGGCGGGACGGCGATCCGTCGGGCGCGGCGACGCGCCTTTCGAGGCCCGCGCGGGAGACGGCCGGGTTCGTTCCGTGAGTCAGGGCCGGCCGCTGAACTAGACTTGCCGCCATGAGTGTTTCGATCACCGGCAAGCTCACCTCTTCAACCGGCACTGAACTTCGCCATGGCCCTTCCGGAGCGCTTCTCGAGACCACCGCACCGAAGGACAACGGCGGCGACGGAAGCCGCTTCTCGCCCACGGATCTCTGCGCCGCGTCCCTCGCCGCGTGCGCGGCGACGACGCTGAGCCTCTACGCGACGCGGAGCGGGATTCCCGTGACCTTCGTGACGTTCGAGATCGAGAAGCACATGACGCCCGAGCCCCCGCGGCGCATCGGGAAGCTCGTCGCGCGCTACCGCATCTCGTCGCCCTGCGGCGACGCGGACTTCCAGAAGCTCGTCAACGCGGGCAAGACTTGTCCCGTGAGGCGTTCGCTCCACCCGGACGTCGTCGTCGAGGAGGTCTGGGAGCGGGCGTGAATGGTCAGGGCGCTGGAGGAAAAGAGCCCGTCGGGCTCATGGGAATTCGTTCGACCTCGATCTCGTACCCGGCCTCCTCCCACGCGTCGAGCCCGCCTTCGAGCGGCCGGACGAGGCTGAATCCGCGGTCCATGAGAAGGCGTGCCACACGGGCCGCCGAGGCTTCATTGGGTCACGTGCAGTAGAGGACGATCTCCCGGTCGGTCGGCAGGTGACCGATCTTCTCGTCCAGCTCGAGGATGTCGACCACGATGGCCCCGGGGATGCGCCGCGCGTCGCGCATGCGCGCGTTGTTCGAGCGCACGTCCACGATGAGCGGCGCCTGCCCCTCGTCCATGAGCTTCCGCAGGTCGTGCACGCGTATGCGGGCCATCCGGAGAAATCGGTAGAAGCGGCGCCGCTGGGCCCACTTGAGACCGATGTAAAGAGCGAGCGCGCCGCCGAGGAGGACGATGGCGCCGCTGCCGAGATTCGCGAGAAACGCGAGGACTCCGTCGATTGTTCCGTGGAAGACGAGGCCGAGGCCGAGCGCGGTCCCGGCCCAGATCAGCGTTCCCGCGGACGTGAAGGCCAGAAAGCGGGGAAGCGTCGCGCCCGCCGCGCCGGCGAGCGGGGGCGCCACGGTGGAGTAGCCCGGAACGAACTTCGCGAAGAGAAGGGACGTCAGGCCCCAGGTGTCGAAGAGACCTTCGGTCTGGCGCACGCAGGAGTCGGGGGAGAGCGACAGCTTGCAGAGCGTCTTGAGGATCTTCTGCCCGTAGCGCCGGCCGAGCAGGAACCAGGCCGTGTCGGCCGCGACCGTGGCGAGGAACGCCGCGGCGAGCAGCTTTCCGAACGGTAGCTTTCCGTTGGCCGCGAGCGCGCCCGCGACGAGGAGCGTCGGGACCGCGGGCACCGGAATGCCGAGTTGCTCGAGGAGGACGTTCAGGAAGACGAAACCAACGCCGTGCCGAAGGACGAGGGCGGTGAGCTCGTCCACGTCAGCTCACGCCCGTGGAGGACGAGGAGACGGACGCCGGGTCGACGCCGAGGCGCGCGAGGGCGCGTTCCCAGAGCCCGTCGACGTCGTTCGTGAAGACGAGCCCGGGTTCCCACGGGAGGACGAGCCAGGAGCCCACCTCCATCTCGCTCTCGAGCTGGTCGGCCGCCCAGCCGGAATAACCCATGACGAGGAGTCCGAGCGTGCCCGCGGACGGGGGGGCGGTGAAGAGTCTGGGGAGGATCTCGGCGGCCGCCGACACGCGGAGCCCCGGCGCCATCTCGATCGACTCGACGCCTTGCACCGCGTCCGAGAAGAGGGCGACGAGCCCGTTCGTGAGAACGGGCCCGCCGACCCGGAGCGGGGTCTCCGGGTGAACGGCCGTGTCGAGGGGCGGCGCGAGGAGCTTGATGGCGGGCTCGTCGAGCAGGCGATTCACGATCCACCCCAACGCGCCCTCGCGTGTGTGATGGCCCATGACCACGACGGTCTTCGAGAAATTCGGGTCCAGCATCTCGGGCGCTGCCAGGAGCAGATAGGGCGTCGTCAGGGTCTCGACCACGCGCGGAATCTACCGCAACCGCCGGCCGGGGGATCGCATACCACCTGGTCTAACGGGTCGGCGCGAAGGCCTCCCATGCGGCACTCGCCACGGATGCGATCGCCGCATCCCGCGCGGCGGCATCCGCGCCTCCACGCACGAAGACGGCGACGACGAGATGCGTGCCGTCTGGCAGAGTGATGATTCCCGCGTCGTTCGAGCAGGACCTCACGGTTCCCGTCTTGTCGCGAACATCCGTCCCCTTCGGCAGGCCCGCCCGCAGCCGCTTGCCGCCGGTCGTGCACCGGCGCATCGCGTCCAGGATGAAGTCCGTGCGCGGGAGCGGGAGAAGCTCGCCCCGGAAGAGGCGCGCGAGCATCCGGGCGATTGCGTCCGGAGACGTTCCGTTCTGCGCGCCCCGCTCGAACGCGGCGAGGTTCTTCTTCATCGCCGCGCCCATGCCCTTCTCGTCGAGGGAGATCCTGATCCCGGTCACACCGCGCGCGGTGAGAGCCTTCTCGACGGCGGACGGCCCGCCCAGCAGCTGGATGAGCTTGTCGGCAGCGGTGTTGTCGCTGTAAGCGAGCATGACGTCGACCATTCGCTCGACCGTGACGCGCATCCCCGGCTTCCACCCGTCGTACAGGGGTCCGATCTTCTGCCGGTCCGCCGGACGGATCTCAACGTCCTGGTCAAGGCGCAGCATCCCCTTCTCGGCGGCACCGAGCGTCGCAATTGCGACAGGCACCTTGAAAACGCTCGCCATCTGGAAGCGCTCGTTTCCGCGGTGGGCGATGCGCCGGCCGGTCTCAAGGTGGAGGACTGATACGCCGATCACGGCCCCGGCGTTCTTCTCCGCTTCCTGCGCGGCGCGGACGATCGAGGCGGTCGCGGGGTCAGGCACGGGCTCCGGGGTCGCGGCGGCGAGGGCAGAGAGCGCAATGGTGAGAGCGAGGTTCAACGAGACACCTCCTAGTAGAAATTTTCATGGAAAGGGAATATCAAAGTCAGTGCCAGCCCAGGGTCTGCGCCAAACGGTGATTGGGAGGCGCACCGGTCTCCGACTCGGTCTTCGGTCTTCCGGAACGGAGCGAGCCAGTCGTAAGATTCCCGAGTGACGGGTGCTCGCCAGATCCTCGGCGACTGCGTGCTCGCCG
>JGI20175J14863_1000032_pt1 | contig 21347 bp, 20 predicted proteins | sample NGESurdeep072012_2_FD_14863 | JGI IMG/M metagenome (IMG submission 14863)
GCGGCAATTGTCACACTCCAAATGGGAACGTTTCCGGCACTCCGCGCATCGCGACTGCGGATAGCGGTGACACGGCTTTGGTTTCATCGAACCAGATGTACTCGTCGAATTGCCGCGGCAGAGACGCCTGGAAATAGTGACTCTCCAATTCCGATTGCGGCCGATAGATAACCCCGATAGCTCGTTCAAGACGCGCCGGCGCGAGTTCATCGCGTACCGCCTGGCGCCGAGGCGCGCGCAGATGAACCGCGCATGCCGCGACGCCTGATTCGTGAAACAGCCGTTCGTAACTTCGTTCGTGCGCAGGCCGCACCTTCTTTATCTCCATCGGGCCGTCCCAATCCGATGCTGCCGCGACCGTCCCGCGATCGGTTCCGAAGCCGACCAGATACGCTGCGCCGCCGAACCGATTTCGGGATAGCTGCCCCACATTATGTTCTCCGCGCGTACCCATCTCCGTAGCGGACGCATCACCCACATGAGAGTTGTGCGCCCATACAATTGCTTTGCCGCCGACGCCCTGAAATTCGAGCAGCCGCTCGAGCGTGTCGAACATATGCTGGTCGCGCAGGTTCCACGATTCGACGGTGCCGTAGTACATGACGCGGTAGTATTGTTCCGCGGCGGCAATCAGGCGCGCATTCTGGATCGCGTCGAAGAATCTATCGCCGTCGCGCTCTGAATACTCGATTCGGCGCTTCAGCAGATCGCCCAGCATCTCGACTATCGGCTGTTCGCAAATGCGATACGGATCGCCCAGTGCGACGCGCCCGTACACGGCGGGATCGTTCTCCCAGGGCGTCAGGCAGCCGTAACGCTGTCTGGCTACCGCCGCCATCGCCGGATCGACGCCGCCTAAGTATTCGATGACCGCGTGAATCGAAGTGAACAGACTGTACAGATCGAGTCCATAGAAGCCCGCGCGCAGCTGCGGATCGCGAACCTCCGCATTGTAGGCGCGCAACCATTCGACCAATTCCAAAGTCTCGCGATTACGCCACATCCAGGTCGGGAAGCGCGTGAATGCGTTCCATTGCTGCTGTCGCACGGGCGCGTGATGCACGTATTGGTTGATTCGCGCGGCGTCGGGCCAATCGGCCTCGACCGCCACCATTCTGAATCCACGCCGTAAAATAAGCTCGCGAGTGATCCGCGCGCGCATCTGGTAGAACTCCGAAGTGCCGTGCGTCGCTTCTCCGAGAAGCACAACCCGTGCATCGCCAATCCGCGCCAGGAGTGGCGAGAGATCGACTTCGCCGATGTCCCCTATCGGCTCGGCAACCTCGCGTATGAGTTTCGCCACCGACTGCGGCCTGCTGGCGCGCGCCGGAGTCCGGCCCGATGCGTCTGCCCATCCTTCCACGCCAATCAAGAGAACGAATTGCACGTCACCAAGGTTTTCTTCCTCGTACTGGTCCTCCGTGACCCGCGTGACTCGTATCAGTTGTTGAGCACGAGAAGACGACGACCCGACCGGAATTACCAGCCGCCCACCAACTCGCAGTTGCTCGAGCAGCGGTTTTGGAATCTGAGGACCACCCGCCGTTACGATGATGACATCGTAGGGNGCATGTTCCGGCCATCCCAGGGTGCCGTCCCCGGTGAGAACATGGATGTTGTCGTAGTGCAGTTCCGACAAGCGCCGCCGCGCAATCGTCGCNAGTTCCTCATGACGCTCTACCGTGTAGACGCTGTCCACGATCCGCGAAAGAACGGCTGCNGCGTAGCCCGACCCAGTGCCGATTTCGAGCGCCTTTTCGTGCGGCTTTGCCTCCACGCATTCGATCATCAGCGCAACTATGTAAGGCTGNGAGATCGTCTGACCCGCCTCGATCGGCAATGGAGTGTCCTGGTACGCAAACTCGGCGAGCCGAATTGGAAGAAATGGCTCGCGAGCAACCGCGCCCATCGCATGCAGCACCGCCGCATCCTTGATACCGCGCGATGCGATCTGAGTGGTTACCATCCGCTGCCGCTCGATGGAGAAATCCTGCATCGGTGTCGCTCCCTTGAACCGTTTGCCATTGAACAAAGCAATCGCGATGCCGCCTCTTCAGCGCCGGCCGCGAACCCGAAGCTCCTACCTACACGGTTTTTATCTATCTACATCCACCCTCCGTTTTATAGTGCTCCCTTCGGAGCCACTTGCCTGACGTTCGCTGGCTCCTTTCATCACAGATGCGCCGTCCGACAATTGATTTCACAATCAGTCACTCTCGCGCTGTCTGGCGCGGCAGATGCCCTCTCCTGGAAAAAAAGATCAAAACAAATGTGCCAGGAGGAACAATGGTTTTTTTTCGAGAAATGAAGTCCGTCAACTGGCCTGATCCCGAGCCTTTAGCGGAGTATGCTCTAACTATGGCAACGCGCTGACGGCAGATTAAGAAAGATGGCTGCGGTTTTTTCGAGAATACTGTGCCCGATTGACTTCGAGCGTGATTCGATGGACGCGCTCGGACTCGCCTGCCGGCTGGCGAAGCAGAACTCCGCTACAGTTTACCTTCTGACCGTGATCGGCGCGCCGCCCGCTGCCGCCACCGCACTGCCGCCCGTCGCGCTGAACCCTGACCCTGAGTTTGAGGCAGAATGCATCCGCCGGTTGGAAGCAATTGCGCGGGAAAAACTGGCGGGAGTTTCACATGAGATTTTCGTCGCAAGCGGGAACGCGGCGCCGGAGATTCTCAATCTCACCGCCGCCCGGAACATCGACCTAATCGTGATGGCCACGCACGGCCGCACTGGCCTGAAGCACTTCTTTCTCGGCAGCATCGCGGAGCACGTCGTTCGCGAATCGCCGGTCCCGGTCTTGACGATCCATCCCAAGGCCGCCGGGTAAACCCGGATTTCCGTTTTCCAAGGCATGGATCGGCGAGCGAAAAAAAATGGAGCAGGAACATAATCACGGCGTTCTGATGCGCGGACTTTCCCGCCGGTTGGTGTACAGCCGGCCGCGCGCGTGGTTGGGAATGGCGGTGGAGCTTCCGAGCCTGCTGCGTGGAGTAAGCATCCCGCGCGGGGCGAAATGCCTCGATATCGCAACTGGCCTCGGATGGGCGACAGCGGGCCTTGTCCGACTCGATCCGTCGGTGCGGATCGTGGCGCTCGATTATGATGGAACGATTCTGCCGCGCACGCGTGAATACTTGCGCGAGCATGGAGCGGCCGAGAGCTCCGGGCTCTGTCGCGCCGACGCCAAGCATCTGCCGTTGCGCGACGGTTCCTTCGACTTGGTGCTTTGCTTGTACGGGCTCCATCACTTTCGCGGCTATTTTGAAGCGCTGCGCGAGATCGCGCGCGTGCTTAAGTCAACCGGGACGTTCGCGCTGATCGATCCGGCCCGGCGTCCCGGCAAGCCGCCCGGCGGACACCACGGAATGGAGGTTCTCACGCGCGACGAATTGGACCGAATGCTCCTCGACGCCGGTTTCGAGATCGTGCGGTCTCGCGTCTCACTGGGAAGAGTGAAGGCCGTGACACACAAGAGGAAGTCGGTAACGGCGCCAACGTAAAGCTCAAACTTTGCGTTTGCAAACCGCGTGGTCTTGGTGTGAGGCTGAATCGGGTTTCAAAAAAAAATGGAAAATTCCGGGTAAAGGAGTTCTCCCATGTCTTTGCCGTATCGCAAAATTCTGTGCCCGGTGGATTTCGACGAAAACTCGATCGCGGCGATCGAGACCGCGGCGGAAATCGCGCGACATTTCGACGCCACCGTTTATGTCCTGCACACTGTGCTGTTGCTCATAGCGCCTACTTCGATGCCTGTGTACGCAGATCTCTACAAGGCACAAGAGGACACGGCGCGCAGTAACCTTCTCGAACTCGCGCGCAAGCATCTGGCGGGAATCAAATACGAGATCATGGTTAATATGGGCGAACCTGCCGCATCGATTCTCAAGGCAGAGCGCGGGATCGGTGCGGATCTGCTCGTCATGTCCACGCATGGTCGCCGCGGCGTGTCGCGCTTCTTCCTCGGCAGCGTAGCCGAACTCGTACTGCGCGAAGCTCGATGTCCTGTGCTGACTGTCCGTCAACACGCACCGCAGAAAGATCTTGTCGGCGCCTGGATGACAACTAATCCGGTCACCGCGCAACTCGACGAGAAACTCTCGACGATTCATGCAAAGATGCTCGAGGGCGGGTTCCGGAACATCCCGCTCCTTCAGGACGGTCGCGTCGTCGCGATGCTTACCGAAGGCGATATCCGCTCGTTTGTGGGACATTTCGACGACACCCCCGCCAAACGAGCGATTACCCAGGCGCTTGTGACCGTAGGACCTCAGACGCCCATTCGCGAAGCCGCGCGTATTATGCGCGAGCGAAAACTCGATGGATTACCTGTCGTCGAGGACGGCCGCCTGGTCGGAATTATCACGACCAGCGATGCGCTCGCAGCGACGACCAGCGAGGGATGAGTCCAGCGGGCTGCGAAGCTGACCGCCCAGGGCGGCCAGCCATCCGGCCATCACCTGTCTCGAGCGGCCTTTCGAACGCGCGCGGTTGAATGCACTGTCAGAACCGGTATCGGTGATTCTCGCACGACCCGCTCGGCGACGCTGCCAAGCACCAGGTGACCCAATCCCTTGCGGCCGTGCGTGCCCATCACGATCAAGTCGGCATCGAGACCGCGCGCGGTTTCGAGCACTCGCTCGGCCGGATCGCCGCTTGTCACGAGCATTTCGTAGCGCACCGTGGCGGGAATCCGTTCCTGCGCGAGCTTTTCCAGCTGCTCGCGTCTGTCCTTCTCAACGTATGGGTAAGGATCCAACGGCACCGGCTGGAAGCCGGCCGCGCCGGCCGGCATCGGCGCGACATTCAGCAAGTACAGCGCGGCGTCGTTCTGCTGCACCACTTTTAGCGCGACATCGAGAGCCGTCAACGAGTGCTCCGAAAAATCAATCGGACACAGGACCTTCCGAAATAGCTGAGTCATCGCTGCCTCCTCTGTTTCGCGCTAATCCGTCAGACTGTGTTACTCGTCCACCGACTCCTTCAGTTCTTCGGGCGGCGTCCAGACATGACGCGATGGCTCGTCGACGTCTCCCTCGCCGGGGCGTCTGCCCTCGTTGCGCGTCTTCTGACAATCGATGCAATACGCGGCGAACGGCACGGCTTTCAGCCGCTCAATCGGGATATCCTTCTTGCATTTCTCGCAGATTCCATAACGACCGCGTTCGAGCCGGCTAAGCGCGGCGTCTATGGCCTTCAGCTGAAATTCGTATCGCTCGATTAGACCGGCGTCGGTCTCGACGTCTTCCAGCGAACGGGCCACGTCCATGTTGTCGGCGGGCAGTTCCACCGCGTCGTCTTGCTCCTCTTTGCGAAGCACCCGTACTCGAGCGAGCGCTTCCTCGCGCGCCCGCGCAAGGAGTTTGCTCAGATTCTTTAGTCGTCCATCGGCCTCGTTTTGCCGTGATTTCCTGGTTTTTCCGCCGGTCTTAGATTTCATACAGATTCTCCGAGCTGCTGAATTGTCGTCCACAGAAGAGCGAAGCAATTCGCGGACCAGTAATCAAGTAATCGACTCGCAAATCGAGCCGAAAAGTTTTTTCCGGTGTATCGAATCGCGTGGCGCGATCGGATACACGATGTTGCGCCTCGTCGTCACCTAAAGCCGCATTCGATGTCGCGAAGTGGGCGCAAAACGCCAACAGACGGTCCAAAGCAGGGATTTTGCTCCATGGCACGGAAGCCGCTACATTCCTTTTGGGTTGCCTGTGAAGCTCTGACGCCGGAGAACTTAGCATGAAAGATCTGAAAGTTCGCGATGTGATGTCAGCGGACCCCACCACTCTTAAACGCAACGACAAACTCACCCTGGCTGACGACATCATGCGCTTGGGACGGGTTCGCCATTTGCCCGTTGTCGATGATGACGGTCAGCTCCTCGTCGGCCTCGTGAGCCAGCGCGATCTCTTTCGCGATGCGCTCGCGCAGGCGCTTGGCTATGGCAAGCACGCTCAGCGCAAGATCCTGGACACTCTCTCCGTCAAAGACGTGATGACCAGCGATGTAGTCACCGCCAGCCCGGATACCTCTCTGGTCGAGGCCGCACGACTGTTGACCGAGCGAAAGATCGGCTGCCTTCCGGTTGTCGAAAATGGGCGCCTAGTCGGCATCCTGACTGAGGGAGACTTCGTCGCCCTCATCGCGCGCCGTGGCAACTAGCATCGCAGCGCACCGGTGAAAAACGAAAAACGAATTACGAATTACCGCCGGCGCGGCGCTTAGTCTCGACCGCCCGGGACAGCGACAGCTATCCTCGGCCGGCACTCGCAGACGCTTGACGGAAGAAAAATGAGCAACCAGCATGACGCGAGTTTCGCCGCCGACGTTGCTGGAGCTTCGCGCAGCCTCGGTGACGGGGATGCCGCGCTGAAAAATCGCCGGCTGGCCCACTCGATCGCGCGCGTGCTCGCCTTCGAAGGCTTTACGATGTCGATCAACGGCATCGGCTCACCGTGGATCGCGAAGAGCTTTCACCTTGGCGAGTCGGGAATCGCGGGCCTGTTCGCATGGATTTCGCTCTCGGCGATCGGCGCGCTGGGACTCTCGCGGATGATCGATCGGCTGGGGCGCCGCCGGATGGTGCTCGTATGCATGGCTGGCACTTCGGTTAGCGCGCTCGCCGCCGCCTTTTCGACCAACATCGCGGCGTTCGCGGTGTGCGAGATCGCGCTCTACGCCTTCATCGGCGCGACGGTCGCCGGCTGTATCGTGATTCTGGCCGAGGAACTCGCCATCGCGGAGCGCGCGTGGGGGCAAAGCTTGGGCGGGCTGGGGATGGGTCTCGGCAGCGGGCTGTGCCTGATCGTGATGCCGATGGTGGCGAGTCGTCACTCGTGGCGATGGGTGCTGGTGCTGGCGTCGGCGATAGGAGTCGCCGCGCTGTGGAGGGCTGCCCGCGTCATCCCGGAGAGCGGCCGCTGGCAGCGCGCCGCCGCGAGCGGCACGACTTCGGCCAGCAGCTTTTACGACGTGTTCGGACAGCTCTATCGACGCCGCGCGATCACGATTCTGGTCTGCGCGTTGCTGGCCAACATCGCGGGGATCGCGGGCAGCAGTTGGGCGTACTTCCACCTCGTCTCGGTCGTGGGATTGACGCCGGGCGCCGCCAGCGTCCTGATGCTGCTCGGAGGCGGCGTCGGGATGCTCGGCTTTCCACTCGCCGCGCGAAGCTGCGAGCGTTACGGCCGCATCCCCACCATCTTCGTTGCGGCCCTGATGACCGGTCTCGGCGCGCTCGCCTTCTATTGGGGTCCGCCGGCGCACCTTGGCCTTCGCTGGCTATGGATCGGGATCACGTATTGCTGTTTCACCGCTGGCCTGAGCGCGGGGCAGGTGGGCGGCAATTCGCTGGCCACCGAACTTTTTCCCACCGCGATCCGAGGCGCGATGATGGGATGGTTCGCGCTCGTCGGCGCGGCCGCCGCGGTCTCTGCGCAGACCCTGATCGCGGTTCTCGCCGCGCGCCTTGGCGGTCTGTCGATCGTGGTCGGATACTTGAGCCTGCTCGCGATACCCAACGCGATCATCGTCGCACTTTTCCTTCCCGAAACGCGCGGCCTCTCGCTCGAAGCCGCGGCGATGGAAGAGGCGTTCGAGGAGCCGGGATCGTAGCTGGACGACGTCGAGCAGTTAGCAGCGTTTCCACCAGGCTGACGGACTGCTGAACGCAGCTCCAGTGCGCTGACGGCGACCGCCTCGGCGCTATGAAGCCAGACAACAAGTTTCTATAAGCTCTTTTGCCGAAGCGGAGCGCGATGTGATCAGATGTGATCGCAGGATGTGATCAGATGTGATCAGAGAAGGTGGTAGTGTCGTGGTCCGCCGTCTGGAGCTTGGGCCTTATTCACTTTTTGTTTTGTCTGCGGCCGCTGGGCAAAAAAACAGGATCGCTTAGGGTTGGCGTGCTTTTGATGGCGCGTTTGCGCTGGTTCCGAAGGAGACATCCGGGGAAAATTGTATCCTTTCGTTCCCCGCGTATCGTCTAAAGCGGGCGCTATCTTTGGCATATTTGCTGCAATGACTGAGCAGGACTGCCTGAACAGTGTTTTTTCATCGACACCTGGCAGAGAACATGCCGCACAAGGTGAAAACGGAGACTTCGGAGCAAACTCGCCTCTCTCCCACTGTGCTGCTCCTCTCTGATGACGAGGCGTTGGCGAAGCTCGTACTCGGAATCGTCAAGCGTCCTTGGAAGCTGGTTCGCCACGCAGCCGACAAATACGTGAGCCGCGAGGTATTCGCTCAGCCAAATGTGCGACTCGTTATACTCGACGATCAGGCGATCGAAGAAAATGATCGCGGCTGGCTGCTCGAGCAGATCCGCAAGCACTTCTCCGGCCCCCCTTTGCTCTACGTCGCCGACAGCCAAAGCGATGCCAACGAGAAACGGGCGCGCACCAAAGGCGCCCACTACTACGTTTCGAAGCCACTGTCGATCGAACGATTTGGACACGTGCTGCAATCATTTTTGCAGGCGAAGCAAGCCGAAGGACGATCCGCGCATTCAGCGCCGGAGAAACCTGGAATCAACGCGGGAGAATCGAGCGCCGAGAACCCAACGCGCATCGACGCGGGGATCCGTTGTCTCTCGGAGGAACTCAATCGCGAAGGCTCCCAGCTAAGATCACGCCTGCTCGATGCGGCGCTCGCGGGATTGCGCCTCGCGCGCAACCCAGAGTCGCCCGAGCTCAGGCGTGATGCTGCCCAGATTTGGGCGACGATACAGCCAACGCTATCCCATCACCTCGACGCCCAAGACAGCCAGTTACTTCCGTGGCTGGTGCAGCAAGGCCGTCTCTCGTCAGAAGCCGGGCGCAAGGTCCGCGCATTCCACGACCGACTGCGAACGCTCATCGGCGCAATCGTCGGCCCCGGCGCGGATCGTCTCACTGAAGCTCAGGCGCGTGACGCCGGACAAGCGTTGAGCGGCCTCGCGGTCAACTTGGACGACGCAATCGATAACGAAGAGTGCAGGCTCTTCCCAACGATTCAGAAGGCGCTCTTCGGAATCGACCGTCGCAGCTGAAATCGAATTGTAGTCCAACTTCGTACCTCCCGATCCCGGCGCCTCACCGGTGCGCTCCATCGTCGTGCGGTCCGTCGACAGCTGCAGATCGTTATCAACCCGATGAAATAATCTGCCAAGTTATCCGGGAACCATGATCGATCGCGCGATTAGGCGACTGTTAGGCATCGCGGTGCTGGCGGCAGCCGCCGGGTTTGCTGCCAGTACCTCTCACCTCGCGGAATACTTCCTGGAATTAGTTGAAAGAACGGGCGCCCTGCTCTCCGCCGATACTCCCGCACAAAAACAAACAGGCCCCGGACCGACGCGTAGGTGCGCCGGGTCCGAGGCCCCCTGGGAGAGGTTATTGGATTGCCTTCTGATCGATGGAATCAGTCGGCCCGGAATCATCCTCCGCCACTAGCGGAGAGCGTGCGGAGCACTGAGACCATTGCCGGTCCGACGATTACCGCGATCATCGCGGGCAATACGAAGAGCACCAGCGGGAACAGAATCTTAACCGATGCCTTCTGCGCGGCTTCCTCCGCACGTATCCGGCGATGCTGTCGCAATGCGTCCGAACTGGAGCGCAACGCAGGTCCGATCTGCGCGCCAAGTTGTTCACTCTGAACCAAGGTTGCGGCGAGCGGCTTGATATCATCAACCGCAGTCCGCTCGGCCAGCCCGCGCAACGCCTGTCCGAGCGACGCGCCCGCGGAAATATCGGCAGAGACCAGATTCAACTCGGTGCCGATTTCCTGCCCATGACGTTCGCATTCCGTGCCGACGATTCGAATCGCCTCGAACAGCCCCATGCCCGCTTCGACGCATACCACCAGCAGATCGAGCACGTCCGAGAGCTGCTTTGAGATGTTTTCCTGGCGCAACCGCGCGCGCCGTCCCAGGTAGTAGGCGGGCACGAAAATTCCGATCCCGATGCCGGCGATTCCGAACAGCAGCGGCTGAGCCGCCGAGCTATGAAGAACGAGTCCGATCAACATACCCAATACGCCGCATCCGATCGCCAGCATCACGCGGATGACCCGATAGGTCTGTGGCGCGCTGGACTTCAGAAATCCCGCCTGCGCCAGAGTCTGATGGAGCTTCTCCCCAGTGGGAGTATCCATGTTCGGCGGCGGGACGCGCTTGGAGGCCCATCTGAAAAGCATGCGGAGCAGGCTGTCGTCCTGAAGGTCACCCTCGAGTGCGCCCTGCGAAGCCCGCATCCTGACCGCCAAATCCGCGAATCGTTCATCGACCGCCCGGCTCTGCGGCGAAATGGCGAGGTACAAGGCCACGCACGCCGCGCCAGCCAGGAGAAAGACCGCTATGCCAACTATGAATGGACTCATATTAGTAGCTCACCCGCAGTAGTCGCCTGATGCTCAGGATGGCGAGCACGTCCGCTCCGATCGCGAATTTCAAAATCTTCTGACCCATTGGGTCATGGAACAATTGATCGGTGTAACCCGGCTGAATCAAGCTAAACAAGCAGAGCACCGCGATTGGCAGGCAGCCGACGATCATACCGCCGAAACGCGATTGCGCGGTCAGCGCTTTGATCTGCAACCGCAAGCGCTGGCGGATTCGCACGATTTCGGATAGCCGTCCGACAATCTGAGCCAGGCTCGAGCCGACCTCCGTTTGCACGCGCACTGCGACGACCAGGAGCCGGAGGTCGTCCTCCGGAACTCGCTTGAGCATGTCTTCGAGCGCGCGCGGCAGCGGCAGCCCGATCCGGTTCTGCTCGAGCACGGTGCGGAATTCACTGCCCAGCGGATCGGCGAACTCGCTGACCAGAACTTGCAGCGCGCGCTGCAGCGAATGTCCCGCCTCGAGCGACGATTTGATCAGGTCAAGCGCGAACGGCAGCTGGGCCGCAAAGGCCCTGAGGCGCCGCTTCTTGCGGAATTGGATGTAGGCGAGCGGCAGAGTGGCCATCATCAGCGCGCCACCGAGCGCGAACCACATGCCGTGGAACAAGATATTGCCGCCGAACAATCCCGCGCCGAACAGCAGCACCATGATCAGCAGGATGTCGGCGACCCTCATGTACAAGCCCGCCTGCCACATCATCTCTTCGAGTTTGCGCAGCAGGTTCAGTTCGTACAGCACGCCCAGCAGCGGTCCCTGTTCGGGCCGGCGCCTGCGCATGACGTCGATCTCCAGATCGTCGGGGGGGCGGGTCAGGCGTCGTGCCACCTCGCGCTGTTGCTCGACTTCGGTGCCGCGCCGGCTGGTGAAGAGCAGCACGCCCACGAAGACGAGCGCGAATATGCCGCTTGCCATCAACAAATCCATGGTATTTATCCGATTGTGCTGCGGAAAACCTTGGCGTCGAGTTTGTAACCCGCAGCCTCCAGCCGCTGCGAGTAAGTTGACCGAATCCCGGTGGCGAGAAACTGGCCGAGCACTTCGCCACCCGGCCCGATCCCGGTGCGCTTGAATTCGAACAGGTCCTGCATCATCACCATCTCACCCTCCATCCCGCTGATCTCGGAGATGCGCATCACTTTGCGCGAGCCGTCGGATTGCCGCGATACATGGACGATGATGTTGAGCGCCGACGCGATTTGCTGGCGCATCGCGCGTTGCGGAATCGACACTCCCGACAGCAGCATCATCATCTCCAGACGGCCCAAGCTGTCGCGGGGAGTGTTGGCATGGATGGTGGCGATTGAGCCGTCATGGCCGGTCGACATCGCTTGCAACATGTCGAACACTTCGTCGCCGCGGACCTCGCCGACGATTATGCGGTCCGGCCGCATACGCAACGAGTTCCTGACCAGGTCGCGCTGGGTGATTTCACCCTTGCCTTCGACGTTGGGCGGCCGCGTTTCGAGCCTGACCACATGCGGCTGCTGGAGACTCAATTCGGCCGAGTCTTCAATCGTCACAATTCGCTCGTCGGCCGGGACGAACAGCGACAGGCAGTTAAGCAGTGTCGTTTTACCCGAGCCGGTGCCGCCGCAAATCAGGATGTTGAGCCGCGCGCGCACGATGGTGCGCAGAAACTCGACGATCTCAGGTATCAGCGTCTTCTTCGCGACCAGATCGTCAATGTTGTAGCGCCTGCGGCCGAATCGGCGAATCGACAGCGCCGGGCCGTCGAGCGCCAGCGGCGGAATGATCGCGTTGATACGCGAACCGTCGGGCAGCCGCGCGTCAACCATCGGCGACGCTTCGTCAACCCGGCGCCCGACCTGCGACACGATTCGATCGATGATCAGCATCAGGTGCTGATCGTCCTGGAACTTGATGTCGGTGGCGTGAAGCTTGCCGCCTTTTTCGACATAAACCTGGTTGTGCCCGTTGACCAGGATGTCGGTGATTTCATCATCCCACAAAAGCGGCTCCAACGGCCCGAGTCCCAGCAACTCATTCTTGATCTCCTCGATCAGGTGATTCTTGTCGACGTCGGTGAGCAGGCGCCCTTCGTCGTCCAGAATGGCGGAGATCGCCGTGGTGACTTTCTGCGCCGCGAGGCCCGGCTCGAGGCTTTCAAGCCGCGTAACGTCCAGCATCTCGAACAGCCGGTTGTGGACCGCAAGCTTGAGTTGCTGAAAACCCTCGGCCTGCGCGTCTTTGACGGCGGTCTTTTTATTGCCTATCAGCGAGCGCTGAAACGGAGCCGGCGTTGCGCTGTTCTGCTGGGAAATTCTCTCAACCAGTTTCATTCGGGTGCCTCAGGTGCGCGCGCCGATAACGTTCAACAGGCGCGAAACTAATGAATTTGGGGAACTGCCGTCGGTGGTTTCAATGCCCACCTCGAGCCGGCGCGCCAGGTCCTCGATACTCTTGGCCAGCGGCGAGTTCGGCGCCACCTGCCACAAATCCTGTGCGCTCAGCTATGCGGCAGCACGAAGCCCGCGACATCGCTGACTTCATCCACCGGAACCGACACGGCGCGCATCCCAAACGGAATCAACAGCGGCATCACACCCGCCGTCTTTTCCCCGGTGAACAGCTTGGACCGCACCACCGGCTCATTGGCTACCAACGAGTTCTTCACGTAGCTGCCGATGACCTGTTTGGGATCGGTGTACGCGCCATCCGGGATACTGTCAGCCGACCAGCGCGCCATCTTTGTTTCGCCCAGCTCGATTTTTGTGCCGAGCGGAAGATCGTACGCCGCGACCACCACCTGTACGTTATGCGCCATCGCCTGCTGTACTTCGGCTTCTCTCGACTTCAAGGCGGAGTACACCATTATCGAAGCCAGCATCGCCGCCAGCCCTGCTAGTAAGACGAATACCATCGGTCGTCTCATATCGCCCCTCCCCTCCGGCCGCTTCGTGCCTGACCGGCCATCTTCAAATAGTTAAACATATAAGCCATTTTTTTATTCTGTCATGCCAATTGAGTACCCGTCAGGATGGTGGGGAAACTAACTACTAAATAATGTAGATGCGAGCCGGGAATAGTATCAGGTTTGATGCAGATGGTCAGAACAATGCTCTTACGGCGTGTAATTGAATCTACCGCCACGACAGGTACCCCCAAAATAGCCGCGGGTCGCTGACTATATGAGAGGACCCACGCGGTTGACTAACGTCGAGACGATATTACGCACATTCTAAATTAGAGCAATACATGCCGCGGCGACCGTTGCGAGTATCATTGCGTACTCGGTCATAAGTCTAGCCACGCGAACTTAACCTATTGTCCGGTAAGCTCTCTTCTGCTGGCTCATTGACTTCCCCTCCCAGGGTGGCCGTCTTTTCTGGAGGCGTCTCTCTTAGCGGGGCCTGTGTTGGAGGCCCCGCCAAGAGACGATGGCTCCTGACGACCGTCAGGCCATCGTCAGCTAGATGTTTGAGTCCACGGTGCCCAACATCGTGCCGATTGTCGTCCCTAACGTCTGGTAGCCCGCGAAAACCACCACCGCCACCGCTGCAAGTATCAGCGCCTACTCGGTCATGGTTTGGCCGCGAGGAAACTCCCGGATCTTTACGGCGAACTTGCGTACTGTGTCCATGTGCTTCTGACCTCCTCTCTACTTTTTATGCGGGGTGGCGGATGGGTTATTCCGCCACCCCGGGATTTCATCCTTCTCGCCTAGAGTTCGGTGTTCACGTTGCTCACCAAGGCCATGATGGTCGTACCCATCGCCTGGTAGCCGACGAACACCACCACCGCGATCGCGGCGAGGATCAACGCGTATTCCGTCATCGTCTGACCTCGCGCGAACTCATCGCCCTTCACATACAGTTTCCTGATCATATCCATTTTCCGTGTCCTCCTGTCCTTTTTTTTGCCGAAATTGGCATTTGTCCCCATTAATTAATCTGGCCCCGTTCAACTTCGCGCCGCATTCCGAACACGCCAGCTCGGTCTCGATTTCTTCTCCCCCGTGGAAGAAAATCTTCGCTTACGGCAACTTTTACGGGTGCCAGAGCGAGACTTAGAGGGAGCATCTCTCGTGCCATCTTGATCTATTCAGCAATCTCTTCGACTTTTTTGTTTTATGGCAGATTACCATAGGCTAACACGCAAGCAGTGATGCAACTATTGGTTGCGAAGCCGCAACAGATTAAAGCCTAAAAGGCGCGTCATTGGAAATTTAAGACAGTCAAAGAGGATTTAGCTATACATAAGTTAACTAAGCGAGAGAAATCGACGGATGGTGGCTGGTAACGAATCCAATCACCAAATAGTGCGCATGACATTCCGGATGGGGACAGCTCGGCGGCCTTACGAGACAGCCTTGCGGCTTTAGTTGACAGGCTCGAAGGTAATCTGATCGCCCACCTGCGTCGAACTCTCGTCCGCCGCGCCAGCCGGAAGCTCGAGTGCTTTTCGTGCTCCAAATACGATCGAGGAGACGTGCCACGGCCTCAGGCGCCGATCGATCCTGAGCACCGTGTTGCCGCGCCCGATGAAAACAATATCGATCGCGAAACGCATGAAGAACATGTGCATCCACATGAACGGCGTGAATCGCCCGTTATCGAATAGCATCCCCATTCCGGGCTCGAGGCGGTCGCGACCCAGCAGACCGCGGCTCTGACCGCCGAGACCGCCGGCGTTCTCGAGCCGCGCGCAGAGCACGGTCCCGCGCGATTGATTGACTGCTCGGAGCGGAGATTGCCGCGTCGACGGCGGCGGTACATCGGGTGGTCGGGACTGTCTCATCACGTCATCATGTAATAAACTCGCGTAAGTTTCATGGGATACATCCCGATATTTTTCGACGTGACCGGCCGCGAATGCGCCGTAGTCGGCGGCGGCGAGGTCGCCGCTCGCAAGGTCGAGTCGCTGTTGGAGGCCGGCGCTCACGTGACGGTCGTGAGTCCGCGCCTGTCGCCGCCATTGGAGGCAATCGTTGCGCNCGGGCTTGTGACTCACATCGCTCGTGATTATGAGCGCGGCGATATCCGCGGATGCGTGCTGGTGCATGCGGCGACCGACGATCCGAAACTCCATCGCGAGCTTGCCGCCGAGGCGCGCGCGCTCGGAATCCCGATAAACGTCGTCGACGTTCCCGAATTGTGCACGTTCATCGCGCCCGCGGTTGTCAAGCGCGGCGCGCTCCAAATCGCAATCTCGACCGCGGGTGCGTCGCCGGCCTTTGCGGCCCGGCTGAAAAGCGCACTGGAGGATCAGTTCGGGACCGAGTACGCGGTCACGCTCGAAGTGCTGCGTGCCGCTCGCCGGCGGTTGCACGCCGATGAAATCGATCCCGCCGATCGCATGCGCCGGCTCAAGGACCTCGCCAACTCCGCGCTGCCCGAGACGATTGCCATCGGCGACCTGGCTGCGATCGACCGGATACTTGCCACTCATTTGGGTCACGGTGTTGGTCTGGCCCGGCTCGGAATCGACTCGGCCGCGCTCGGCCTCACACGCGCAACGGAAGTTCCGGAGTGAACCGCATGCCGATGGACACGCTATGGCTAATCCCCGCGCTTGCTTGTTACGCGCTGTCTGCCGCGTTGTTTGTGTTCGATCGTTTGTCGGGCCGTACGCAAGCGACCAGCTACGCAGTTGCGATACTCGGCGCGGGCGTGGTCTTTCATGCTTTCGATTTGACGGCGCGGGGTCTGCAGGCCGGCAACATCCCGGTCGCCAATTTTGCGCAGGCGCTGTCGTTTCTTGCGTGGCTTACCGCGCTGGCGGGGCTGCTGATGATCGTGCGCTTGAAACTGGCGGTGATCGGCGCATTCGTGGCGCCAGCGGTGACTCTGGCTCTGGGGGCCGCTTCGCTCACGATGAGCAGCGGGCACGTGGTTTTGCCGGCTACCCTGCGCAGCGTATGGCTGCCGATTCACGTCATCCTCGCCATTCTGGGCTACGCGATGTTTGTGCTGGCTGCGAGCGTGAGCATCGCCTACCTGGCCTACGAGTCGCGCCTCAAGTCCAAGCGCGCGATCGGTCCGGCCAACGAAGGCGCGCCGAGTCTCGAAAAGCTCGACCGAATCAACTATCGCCTGCTGGGATGGGGCTTCGTAATGCTCAGCCTGGCGATCGTGAGCGGCGCGATTTGGGCCGACGCGAGGTGGGGTCATTTCTGGTCATGGGAGCCCATTGAATCCTGGTCGCTGGCGATTTGGGTGCTCTACGCGGGTCTGCTCGAATCCCGCCTTACGATCGGATGGCGCGGGCGGCGCGCCGCGGCGCTCACTTTAGTGGTGTTCAGCTTGTTGGTTGGTTCGATCGTGGGCGTTAACCTGATTTTCCCGGGCAAACACGGCGGCAGTTTCGGCTGAAAATGGATCAGACTTTATTCATCGTCGGCATAAACCATCGCAGCGCTGCCGTTGGGTTGCGTGAACGCCTGGCGTTTGCCGACNACGAGATCGCTGCTGCGCTGGGCAGACTGCGGGATTCGTCGCCCGCGGTCCTGGAGGCGGCGCTGATTTCGACCTGCAATCGTGTCGAGGTGGTGGGCGTCGCCTCCGATACGGCGCGCGCGGCCGATGAGACGCTCACATTTCTGTCCGCGGATCGAAAGGTCGCGCAAGCCGCGTTCGCCGACGTGGTTTATAGTTCCGCCGGGCGCGACGCCGCGCGTCATCTGTTCCGCGTCGGTGCGAGTCTCGATTCGATGGTCGTTGGCGAGCCGCAGATATTGGGCCAGCTCAAGACTGCCTACGCACAGGCGGCCGAGGCGGGCACCGTCGGCCCGATTCTGCATCGCGCGTTCCACAAGGCGTTCAGCGTCGCCAAGCACGTGCGCCAGGACACGCTTATCGGTCATGGTTCGGTCTCCATCAGTTCCGTGGCAGTCGCGCTTGCGGGCCAGATTTTCGACACGTTGAAAGACAAGACCGTGATGCTGATGGGTGCGGGCAAGATGGCGGAGTTGACCGCCCGCCAGTTGAACGCGCTCGGAATCGAGTCGTTGCTGATCACCTCGCGCACTTTCGATCACGCAGTCGCGCTCGCGCGTGAACTTGGCGGCACCGCGGTGCCGTACGAAAACTACAAGCCGTACCTCAAGATGGTGGACGTGCTTATCGGTTCGTTAGCATCCGCCAAACCGGTGCTGGGTCCCGACGAATTCGAGTCCGTGATTCGCGAGCGCCGCTACCGGCCGATGTTTCTGATCGACATGGGCGTGCCGCGCAATTTCGACGAGCGGCTGAACGCGCTGCAAAACGTCTATCTGTACGACATCGACGATCTCGGCGCGCTGGTTAAACGATCGATCGGCGATCGCGAGCGCGAAGCCGAAAAGGCCGAACAGATCGTCGAGCTCGAAGTTGAATCGTTCCTCAAGTGGCTCGCGGGTCTCGACCTGACCCCCACTATCAAGGACATCCGCTACAGTGTCGAACGGCTGCGCGACGTCGAGCTGGGACGGCATCGCGGCTGGCTGGCGCAACTCGAACCCGCGGTGCGCGAACGAGTCGAATTGCTTACTCACGGACTGACCAACAAACTGCTTCATCGCATTTTGTCCGGCCTCAAACATCACGACAACAAAACGCCCGATGCCGCGTTTGCCGCCGAGGTCGCCCGCCGCCTGCTGGGTGCTGAATTGGACTCGCAAGTCCACGATCTCGACGACGCGGACGACGATGACGACACGGGCACCGATTGACCGCGCGGCACGCTGAACCCCTATGTCGCTCAAGCCCAGGCTCAAGATCAGAATCGGTTCGCGGCCAAGCCAGTTGGCGCTGGTCCAGGCGTCGATGATGCGGGAGCGGCTCGCGGCGCAAATTTCCGATGTCGATCCCGAAATTGAAATCGTCGAGATACGCACCAGCGGCGACAAGCTGACCTCGGCGTCGCTCGCGCAAGTGGGCGGCAAGGGACTCTTTATCAAGGAACTCGAGCAGGCGCTCGCCGATCGCAAGATCGACGCCGCCGTCCATTCGATGAAGGATCTTCCCGCAGTCCTGCCGCCGAATTTTCGCGTGGCTGCGGTGCCTGGGCGCGAGACGACTTCGGATATCCTGGTGACGCGCGACGGCTCGGCATTGTCGGCGCTGCCGGTGGGCGCGCGGCTTGGCACCTCGTCGTCGCGCCGCCGTTTCCAGGCTCTCAGGATGAATCGGGGGCTTGATGTACTGCCGTTGCGCGGCAACGTCGATACGCGTTTGAAGCGCGTCACCGACGGCAGCTTCGACGCGATCATAATCGCGATGGCGGGGGTGAAGCGGCTGGGGCGGTTGCGCGACGTGAAGTTCGTCGAGCTCGATGGCCGCGATTTCATCCCGGCCGGAGGGCAGGGCGCGCTTGCCATCGAAATGCTGGCCGGCCGCGACGACCCCGTTTCAAATGAACTCGATCGCGCGCTTTGTACGATCAACGACCCGCGCGCTTTCTACGAAACCGCGGCCGAACGATCGTTCCTCGCCGCGATCGATGCGTCATGCACGACGCCGGTCGGCGTAAGGGCAAGCATCGTGGGCGATACGCTCGCGCTCGCGGCGATCCTGTTCAGTCCCGACGGCGCGCGAGAGCTGTCGGAGTCGATGGAAGAGCCGCTCGCGCCTGACCTCGCGCCGTCCGCCGCCGAAAATTCCGGGACGCGGCTCGCGAACAAAATGCTCGCGCGGGACGCAGCCGCGATTCTTCGGTCTTGAATGAGCGCACGCGCCAAGCATCGGAATCGGGGGATAGTCTTCCTGGTTGGCGCGGGTCCCGGCGCCCCCGATCTGATCACGCTTCGCGGCGCTGACGCTCTCGGCCGCGCCGACGTCGTGATTTACGACCGCCTGGTGAGTCCGGAACTGATCCGGGTCGCGCCGCCCAAAGCCGAGTTGATTTACGCCGGCAAGAAGGGCGGCGCGGGAAAAAGTATCAAGCAATCCGAATTGAACGCGATGCTGATCGAGCGCGCGCGGATGGGCCACGTCGTGATCCGGCTCAAGGGCGGCGATCCATTTATCTTTGGACGCGGCGGCGAGGAGGCCGAGGCGCTGGCCCGCGCGAACGTGCGCTTCGAGGTGATCCCGGGGGTCACCTCAGCGATTGCAGGCCCGGCCTTCGCCGGTATTCCGCTGACGCATCGCGAGCACGGTTCGTTCGTCGCGTTCGTCACCGGCCATGAGGACGAAAGCAAGGGCGCGCGCTCGACGGTTCCGTGGGACGAGCTGGTCGCGGCGGCTCGGGGCCGCGGCACGATCGTTATCCTGATGGCGACGGCGCGGATGCGCGCAACGCTGGATCGAATCCGCGCGGCCGGACTTCCCGCAGAAACTCCGGCGGCTGCGGTCCAATGGGCGACGACCGCCGCGCAGAAGACAGTCAGCGCGACGCTCGCGACGCTCGCCGACGCATCCGCGCGCGCTGGAATCGGCGCGCCGGCTGTTATCGTGGTCGGAGAATGCGCGGGCCTGCGCGAGCATCTCAAGTGGGTCGAGCGCACGCCGCTGTTCGGCCGCACCGTGGTGGTGACCAGATCGCGTGAGACTGCCTCACAGTTCGCCACGGCGCTCAGACGGCTCGGCGCGGAGGTGGTGGAATTTCCGACCATCGAAACCGCACCGCCCAAGAGCTACGCGGCGCTGGACCGGGCGATCTCGCGTCTCTCGTCACCGGCGCGGAATTCCTTCGACTGGATAATCTTCACGAGTGCGACGGGAGTCGAGAGCTTTATCGAACGGCTGAAGTCGCGCGGCCGCGATATTCGCGAGCTCGGGCGTGCTTCGATTGCGGCGATCGGACCGGCCACCGCGGCGCGGCTTGCCGATTATGGGTTACGCGCCGCGGCGGTTCCCGACGAGTATCGCGCGGAGCGAATTATTCCCGCGATTGGAATCAAGCGGATTCGTGGCAAACGCTTCCTGATTGCGCGGGCCGAAGTCGCGCGCGAGGCGTTGCCCGAAATTCTGCGTGACAAGGGCGCCAAAGAAGTCGAAGTCGCGCCCGCCTATCGAACCGTCAAGCCCAAGGGCGCGCAGATCGAGCGGATGCGCGAGCTGATCGCGTCGGGGGCGATCGATCTCGTGACGTTTACCAGTTCCAGTACAGTCACAAATTTCTGCGACCTGATAGGCGCCTCGGGGAAGGGAGTCAAAGCCGCGGCGATCGGACCGATAACCGCGGCGACCGCGACCGAGCGTGGATTCGAGGTGGTCGTCAGTCCAGGCAAATACACGATTGTGGCTCTGACCGAGGCGATTGCCGACTATTTCGGCAGGGGTGACCCCTGCACCCACCGTTAAGGCCGCGCTCCGTTGTCGCGCGCGGCCACTGCCGCGGGCGCGCCGTGTTTTCCTTTCTTAATACTGGCCTCCCGTGCCAACGGGTCTTAATACTGGCCAGCCGTGCCAACGGCCAGGGGTCACCCTTGCTCAGGCGCGGAGTTTGCGGGCGACGTCTTTGGCGAAGTAGGTCAGGATCAAATCGGCGCCGGCCCGCTTGATTGCCGTCAGCACTTCGAGCGTGGCGCGCTCCTCGTCGATCCATCCGTTGATTCCCGCCGCGCGGATCATCGAGTACTCACCCGAAACGTTGTACGCCGCGACCGGCGCGTTGAATTCTTGCTTCACGCGCCAGATTAGATCGAGGTAGGGCAGCGCCGGCTTGACCATCACGATATCCGCGCCCTCCTCCAAATCGAGCGCGACTTCGCGCATCGCCTCGTCGCCGTTGGGCGGGTCCATCTGGTACGAGCGCCGATCGCCGAATTTCGGCGCCGATTCTGCTGCCTCGCGAAACGGGCCGTAGAACGCGGATGCAAACTTGGCCGAGTACGCCATGATTGCGACGTGGCTGAATCCGTTGCTGTCGAGCGCGGCGCGAATCGCGCCGACCCGTCCATCCATCATGTCGGACGGCGCTACGATATCGGCGCCGGCGCGCGCGTGCGACAGCGCCGAGCGCGCCAGCAGCTCGAGCGTCGCGTCGTTATCGACGTCATTGCCCACGATCGCGCCGC
>JGI20175J14863_1000034_pt1 | contig 21177 bp, 15 predicted proteins | sample NGESurdeep072012_2_FD_14863 | JGI IMG/M metagenome (IMG submission 14863)
GGTGACACAAAATTAACGGGCGCGCGCCGCATTGGACGCGCGCCCGTTGTCGATGGGTCCGAAGATCTAGAAAGGATGATGAACCGGCTCTCCGGTGGACGGATCCAGCAAGAGCGGGAAGTTCCGCGGCTGGGGATACTCGAAGGAAATGTTTTCCGGGAAGATCACTACAGGCTGGTTTCTCGGACGACGGTGATGTTGATACTAATGAGTTCGAAACAGCCTGACATGATTGCGACAAAACGATGAAGACCGTCGATTCGGCGGCGGCAGCGGGCGTGACGGGCGACGCAAACGGGTGGGCTTCTGAGGAAATCCTTGCCGTTTTGCGGCGGTTTTGGGGCTTTGAGAGTTTGCGGCCGCTGCAAGCGGAGGCTATTCAGGCCGGACTCGAGCGGCGCGACTCCTTAGTCGTGATGCCGACCGGGGGTGGGAAGTCGCTATGCTATCAGGTGCCGCCTGCAGTCGCTGGACGCACCGACATCGTTGTCTCACCACTTATCGCGCTGATGAAGGATCAGGTCGATGCGCTCCGTCTATGCGGCTATCCCGCGGCGGCGCTGCATAGCGGGATGGACCAGTCGGAGATTCGCGGCGTCGAGCGCGAGATCGCCGCCGGCCGCCATCGTCTTATCTTCGTCGCACCGGAGCGTTTACTCACGCCGCGTTTTCTGGAGCTTGCGGCGCGGCTGGAGGTTTCCAGCTTCGCGATCGACGAAGCACACTGCATCAGCCAATGGGGGCACGATTTCCGGCCCGAATATCGCCGGCTCGCGGAGCTGAAGACGCGCTTTCCGAGCGCGAGCGTTCACGCCTACACCGCAACCGCGACCGAGCGCGTGCGCCGCGACATCATCGAGCAACTCGAGCTCGAAGAGCCAACGGTGCTGGTCGGATCCTTCGATCGCCCGAATCTTCTCTACCGGGTGCGTCCGAAGCTGGATGTGAACGCGCAAATCGCGGATACGATCCGGCGGCATAAAGGTGAGGCGTCGATCGTCTATAGCATCAGCCGAAAAGACACCGAGCACATAGCGGCGTACCTCGCATCGGAGGGCGTCCGCGCCGCGCCTTATCATGCCGGGATGGAACAGGACGAGCGCCGTCGCACGCAGGACCGCTTCGCCGCCGAGGAAATCGACGTGGTGGTGGCAACGGTTGCGTTCGGCATGGGAATCGACCGCAGCGACATCCGATGCGTGATCCACGCGGCGATCCCGAAATCGATCGAGGCCTACCAGCAGGAGACCGGGCGCTCCGGCCGTGACGGCTTGCCCGCGGAATGCGTGCTGTTCTACTCGGCGGCCGACGTGATTCGCTGGCAGAACCTGATGAAGCGGAGCGCCGAAGAAGCGGCGGCTCCTCCTGAAGTGGCAGAGAGCGGCAGACTGCTCCTTGAGGAGATGCGCCGCTTCGCCACGGTCGTTCGATGCCGTCATGCCGCTCTGTCGGCCTACTTTGGCGAAATTTACTCAGGAGCAAATTGTGCCGCATGCGACTTTTGCCTGGGCGAGGTTGAGGGCGTCGCCGATTCGACCGTGCTGGCGCAAAAGGTGCTCTCCTGCGTTGCGCGCGTCGAGCAGCGCTTCGGCGTCGAGCACGTCGTCGACGTGCTGAGCGGCGCGAGCAGCGAACGGATGCGGCGGTGGGGCCACGAAAAGCTTTCCACCTATGGCATCCTGAAGGATCTGCCCCGCAAGACTTTGACCAACCTGGTCTATCAGCTAATCGATGCCGGCATCCTGGAGCGCACGCCAGGCGACCGCCCGGCGCTGAAGCTGAACGCCATGTCATGGGAGGTGATGCGCGGCGGACACGCAGTCAGNCTGCTACAGGCAAAGAAGCCCAAATCAACAAGGACCCGAATCGAAGAAGCCTCCTGGCGCGATGTGGANGAGGCGCTGTTCGAGAGTCTGCGCAAACTCCGCCGCGAAATAGCTGCCGAGCGCGGCGTCGCCGCCTTCGTAATCCTGCACGACGCCACGCTTCGCGAACTCGCCAGCGTCCGGCCCACAACCATGGAAGCGATCCGCCACATCCGCGGGATCGGCGAGAAAAAACTCACCGACTTCGGCGCGCGCGTAATCGAGTGCATTAAGTCTCACGGTTAAGACGCAAAGTTAAGATTTCTCGCGCGATCCTGGGCAGCCCGAGCCGCGCTCCGGACCTTGCATCCGACGCCACTTCGCACCAGGCTTTTGCGCGGCTGCACACGCGAACTGCCGCCGAGTCACCGGGCCCGCGTTTCGGGTGTTTCGGGCTCACGCATCGCGAATCCAGAGTATAGTTCGCGAGATTGGCTGAGCCAGGACGAAACGCCCCGTTTGGTTATCCAAGTGACGATGATCCACGATCCAAAGATACATTTGCTGACTAGTACTGATATCGTGATTCTCGAAGAGTAGGCGCGGAAAATTACTATCGGACGAGTATGAAGTAAGGCTTCAATGAGGAATCAGGAGTAATCACGATGAAGAGACAGATAGGCAGTGCAGCGGCGTTGATTGGTATCGCATTCCTGCTCGGTACCGCGGTCGTCGGATGCGAAAAGGAAACTACTACTACGACAGTCCCCGTAGCCGGCGAACAAGGACCGCCAGGAGCACCGGGCGCTCCCGGCGCAGCCGCTCCGGCGCAGGGCTCCGAGAAAACCTCGGAGTCATCGACCACGACTACGAGCGATAAGAATGCGGGTGGCTCTACCACGACCACCGACAAAAGCTCGAGCCAAAAGACAAACTAATCGCATCAGAACAATCGGGGGCGGCTCGGTATCGGGCCGCCCTCATCTTGCCCGCCCGTTCGAGCAATTCACCCTGTCACTCTAGCGCCGTTTGCGCGCGATACGACCGGCGTTGTATTGAATCAATTACATTTGCCCTCACAGATTCCCTCGGTAAGGAGATTCACAATGCCCGGATACACCATGACTATCGACGGCCAGTCGGTGAAGGGATCGAAATCCACGGGCGTGATCAATCCTGCCACCGGAAAGGTCTTCGCCGAGGTTCCCAATTGCACCAAGGCCGAACTCGATCAGGCGATGTCCGCCGCGCAGCGTGCGTTTCCCGCCTGGAGCCGCGACATCAACGCGCGGCGCAAAGTCCTCCAGGAATGCGCGGTTGCATTGCAACAACCGCCTGAAGGATTGGCGCGGACTCTGACCATGGAGCAGGGCAAGCCGCTGGACAAGGCGGGGCAGGAAATCATGGGCACCTCGATGTGGTGCGCATACACAGCGATGCTCGATTTGCCCAGCGAGGTACTCCAGGATACGCCGCAGGGCAAAATCGAAATAAAGCGCAAACCGCTCGGCGTCGTCGCCGCGATCACGCCATGGAATTACCCGCTGATGCTGGGGATGTGGAAGATCGCGCCGGCGCTGCTCGCCGGCAACACCGTCGTGCTGAAGCCTTCGCCGTTCACGCCGATAACCACGCTGATGCTTGGCGAGATCCTGCGCGACATTGTTCCGCCCGGGGTNCTCAACGTNGTCTCCGGCGGTGACGAGCTCGGTGCGTGGATGACCAGTCATCCGGCGCCGAGAAAGATTTCATTCACNGGCTCGGTTGANACCGGCAAGAAGGTTGCTGCGGCAGCCGCGCCGGATCTGAAGCGGGTTACGCTCGAGCTCGGCGGCAACGACGCCGCGATCATTTTGTCGGACGTGGATCCGGCGGCGGTGGCGCCGAAGATTTTCTGGGGTGCGTTCGAGAACTCCGGGCAGATCTGCAGCGCGATCAAGCGGGTGTACGTTCCAGAAAAGATGTACGCCGCGTTGCTCGAGAAGCTTGGCGAGATCGCGCGCGGCGTCAAGGTGGGAGACGGGCTCGAGGCCGGGACCCAGCTCGGTCCAATCAACAACAAGCCCCAATTCGAGCGGGTGACTGAGCTGGTCGAGGACGCCAGGAAGCACGGCGCGAAGATTGTCTCCGGCGGCGCGCGCGTGGGCAAGGAAGGTTACTTCTTCGCCCCCACGATCGTCGGAAACATTTCCGATGGCGTGCGGCTCGTCGATGAAGAACAATTCGGCCCCGCGCTTCCAGTCATTCCCTACAAGGATGTCGATGATGCGATCCGCCGTGCGAACGCGACCCACTTCGGGCTGAGCGGTTCCGTATGGTCCAACGATTCGGCGCGCGGCGCTGAGGTGGCGTCGCAACTGGAGTGCGGTTCGGCCTGGGTCAATCAGCATGTTGCGATCGCACCGAATCTTCCATTCGGCGGAGCCAAGTGGTCCGGGATTGGCGTGGAGAACGGCCCCTGGGGTCTGCTCGGCTTTACGGAAATCCAGGTGGTTAACTCGGTCAAGCTGTGAGGCGCGCGCATCGAAGACATCTTATAGTGTGATTAGAACTGTTGCTTGCGCGGTATCGTGAAATTCGAGCGATACCCCGGGGAGGGGCGGCGTTTTTCTGAAATGGGACACTACGACGAATACAAGCGGCGAGTCCTGCGCATCACCCAACGGCTGTCCGCCGATGGTTACTTCGGATCGAAGTCCGGCAGCGCGGGCAACGTCTCGATGCTCGTCGAGGACGAGGACGCCGTCGTCGTCACGCCGACGCGCCTTCGGTACGACGTGATGACGGTCGAGGACATCTGCGTCGTGGGCTTCGACCTCGCTCGAATCGAGGGCGAGCGCAAACCGTCGATCGAAACTCCCATGCACGTAGCGACGTACAAAGTGCGCGCCGACGTGAGCGCCGTCATTCATACCCATCAGACGTTCGCGAGCGCGCTCAGCGTGCTGAACCAGCCGATCCCGCCGCTGTTCGACGAAGTCACGCTGGCAATAGGCAATACCATCGACGTCGTGCCCTACGCCCTGTCAGGCTCGCGCGAACTGCACGACAACGTCGCGCGCAAGCTCGCTAATCGATGCCATTGCTACATAATTCAGAACCACGGCGCGCTTTGCATCGGTACCGATCTCGACAAGACTTTCACTTTTGTAGAGTTGCTTGAGAAGTCCGCCACGATCTATATGCGAGCGCTGGCGACCGGCAAGCCGGTGACCGTTCTTCCTGCCAAGATTGTCGCGCAGCTTCACTCCGAGATGATCGCGCGCCAGGATCGCGAAATCGCGCGCAAGCAAGAACGCCACATCGCGCGGATCAAAGCTGTTCCCGAAGCGACGCCGAGTCACTAATGAGCGGCCCGGTGGTGACGCTCGGCGCGCACGTCCTCGACATCCTCGGCCGCTACGTGACTCATATCCCCGAGGGGCAAGGCAGCGTGTTGCTCGACGAGATTCGGCTCGCACCGGCTGGGTCTGCGGCGGGCACGGCAGTTGGCCTGGCGAAATTGGGACTCGCAGTTGCGACGGTGGGCGCCGTCGGCGACGATGCCTTGGGAGACGTACTTATCCGCGCGTTGAACGGCTTCGGCGTCGACACCAGCCACGTTATTCGCAAGCCCGGCGTCCAGACCTCGGCCAGCATCCTGCCGATTAGACCGAACGGAGACAGGCCTGCGCTTCATGCGATCGGAGCCAACGCCGTCTATTCGATCGATGACGTACCCTGGCCGTTGATCGAGCGCGCAGCGCATCTGCATCTCGGCGGCAGCGATTCGATGCGCGGACTCGGGCGCGATGGAGCCGCGCAGATACTCCGGCGCGCACGCGACAGCGGCGCGACCACCAGCATGGACATCCTGAGCGAAGGCTCGCCCAAGCTCCTCGCCATCCTGAAGCCGTGTCTGCCATTCGTTGATTGGTTCATGCCCAACGCCGATCAAGCTTGCAAGCTCACGGGATCACACGCACCCGGAGAGGCAGCCCAGCACCTGCTCGACCTCGGCGTGCGCGGAGTTGTGCTCACGATGGGCGGCGATGGCAGCCTCCTAATGACTGCGCGCGAGAAGGTGCATCTGGCGGCACACCATATCGCGGTAGTTGACACGTCGGGATGCGGCGACGCGTATTGCGCCGGCTTCATTTGCGCGATCCGGCAGGGTTGGCCGCCGTCGGAATGCATGAAGCTCGCCAATGCCGCGGCAGCGTTGGTGGCGCAAGGGCTGGGCTCGGACGCCGGCATCCGCGATTTGGCCACAACCGTCCTCTACATGCGCGAGACTCCCTTGCGTTCGAGCTGACGCAGCCTGAAATGTATATTTGCGAGTGACTATTGGAGTGGCTAATCAGCCCGGATATGGATAGCCATTCGCGAGCGCTCGGGCCAGCGACGCATCATAGCCATATATGTCATCGAAGAAGCGGACTTCGCCATCCGGATCAACTACGGCGGTACTATAGAGAATTAGTACCGGAATAGGCTTGTCGAGATTCACTTGTAGGGTGGTATCGCCATGCATCGTGGCGCGAATTTTGTCCACCGTCCACTCGGGCTTGTCGCGCAGCACCCACGCCGCCAGAGCGACCGGATCTTCGACCCGGATGCATCCGTGACTGAAGTCGCGGCGGGAACGCGCGAACAGTTCCTGCTCCGGCGTGCCGTGCATGTACACGTTATATTGATTGGGGAACATGAACTTTATCAGGCCGAGCGCATTCTTGGGTCCGGGTAGCTGCCGAATACTCAGTGCGCCGGAACGAAGTCCGCTTATGACCTCGCCCGTCGCCGGAGATGACGGAACAACGTTGCCGCTTCCATCTGCTACTTCGAATCCATGATCTGCCAGATAATCGGGATTGCGACGCGTCTTTGGGACGAGCTCCGCGCGCTGGATCGACGGCGGAACAAGCCAATACGGGCGGAAGATTACGTAGCGCATGTTATTCGCGAACACGGGCGTCTGCGTACGCATCGCCCTGCCGACGACTACTCTCATCGTCAGGTAGTTGGCCGGCTGACGGCGCATCGTATGTAGCCGAAATTCGGGAATGTTGACGATGATTGGCGGCTCGGGGAAATCCTGCGGTATCCAGCGATATCGTTCCAGCGTGAGTTGGAGGTTTTGCACGCGGGTTTTGAGCGGCACGTTCAATTGGGTCACGGTGCCCTTACCCAGCACGCCGTCGATATCGAGGCCATGCCGACGCTGGAAATGTTTCACGGCGCCGACGACGGCAGCGTCGTAAACGGTCGAGTTAGCGGACGCGTCGGCATTGGATGGAAGGTCGCCGAGCTGACGCAATCGCGTGATTAGCTGAGGCATCGACGCAAAGGAATTTCCGGGGCGCACACCTTTTTGCGGTACAGGTATGAGCGGAGCATCGCCCGCGCTGGCCATCTTCGAGTAGCTGAGGAGCGCATCTTCGGCTCGCCGATAACCATCATAAGGTGGTTCGACTTTCGCGATGACCGCGGAAATGTCCGACGCCGGAAGCACCTGCGTTCTCAGCAATTCGGCCAGGTCATACCGTGTGGGTCCGACGACCAGGCCGAACTTCAAGTGTTGAGGATTCACCCTTCCGACATGCAGGGCGGAAATGTAGCGCATCGCGGAGACAGTCAGCGCCAGATCGATATGCGCAAGGTCGGTATCGGATGCCTTGGGCGCCGACGGTTGGAGCTTGGCCAGTCGCGAGTCCCATCGCGATGCGTCGTAGTCTTCGGGGTTGAGGCCCTTCGAAGCAGCATTCTGAAGGAGCAGTATCATTGAGAGGGATTGAGGGCTGGCCTTGCCGTTTTGGATCCAGGCAATCGAATTGCCACCCGAGTCGTAGAATTTTTTTACGTCGCCGCGATAGTCAGTGAAATTGGGCCAGCGCAAATCCGCAAGCGTGCCGGCGGCGATCACAGCACCGAGATCGCCGGGGCCTTGAGTCGCGGCGCTGGCAGCTTGCGCCGCGTTGGGGGTCGGAGTCGCCGCGGGAGAGCCGGCGGCGAAGGCCAGGCTGGTCGCGGCGGCGCAGCACAGCGCTGCGATCAATGCCGCCAATGCGGATTTGTGAATCTTCATGCCTGCGTGCACCTCGCGAACACTGTGTACATAGGTCGCGCGCCGATTCGTCGCAAGAGCGCGGGGCGATGAACGTATCGATCGGTTGCGCTGCGCTTTCGCGGTTGCGGGATCGCTTTCGCGCGGCGGGGTCATCATGCTTTAGATAGAAATTCAGACGCCAGGGTTCGGCGTACTGAAAACGAGACGAATATGACATTCAACAGTCTTCTGATCGCCAACCGTGGTGAGATCGCGATTCGCATCATCCGTGCGGCCGCCGAGATGGGCATCCGCACCGTGACCGTTTTCCCGGACGACGACGCCACGTCGCTGCACACGCGCAAGGCCGACGAGGCCCGTCGTCTAAGCGGCGCGGGCGCGGCGGCGTACCTCGATGGAGAACAGATTATCGCACTCGCCAAAGCGGCGGGCTGCGATGCGATCCATCCCGGCTACGGCTTTCTCAGCGAGAACGCCGGCTTTGCGCGGCGATGCGCAATCGAGGGCATCACGTTCGTGGGACCGCGAGCCGAGATACTCGAACTATTCGGCGACAAGGTGCAGGCGCGGCGGCTGGCCGAGCGATGCGGCGTGCCGATCCTGCGCGGCAGCTCGGGGCCGACGAGCCTCGATGAAGCGCGGCGCTTTTTTTCGTCGTTGGGCGAGGGCGCTTCGATGATGATCAAAGCGGTGGCAGGCGGCGGCGGCCGCGGCATGCGCGCCGTCTCGCGCCTCGAGGAAATCGAGGAAGCATACAAGCGCTGTCAGTCCGAGGCGCGCGCGTCGTTCGGGATCGGCGACGTGTACGTCGAGCAGTTGATGCCGCGCGCGCGTCACATAGAAGTGCAGATCATCGGGGACGGATCGGGCAACGTCAGCCACCTCTGGGAGCGCGAGTGCAGCATCCAGCGCCGCAATCAGAAGATCGTGGAGATAGCGCCGAGCCCGGGACTCGCGCCGGCGCTTCGCGATCGGCTGACGGCGGCCGCGGTGCGGATGGCGAAGGAAGTACGTTACGACAACCTCGGCACGTTCGAGTTTCTGGTCAATGTCGATGCGTCCGCGAAGAACGGCGAGGCGGCCTTTGCGTTCATCGAGGCCAACCCGCGGCTCCAGGTCGAGCACACCGTCACCGAAGAGGTGACGGGCATCGATCTCGTCAAGCTGCAAATTGAACTGGCCGCCGGCCGCTCAATCGCGGAGCTCGGGATGCAACAAGCGGAGATTCCCAAACCGCGCGGGTTCGCGATGCAGGTGCGAATCAACATGGAATCGATGCGCGCCGATGGCAGCGCGAAACCGGCGGGCGGGACGATCACCGCGTTCGAGGCGCCGTCGGGACCGCGCGTGCGGACCGATTCGTTCGCCTATGCGGGATACACGACGAGCCCGAACTTCGATTCGCTGCTTGCCAAGCTCATTGCGCACTCGCACTCGGCGGACTTCGCCGACGTGGTGACGAAAACATATCGCGCGCTATGCGAATTCAGAATCGAGGGCGTGCCGACCAATATCGGATTCCTGCAGAGCCTGTTGCAGCATCCCGAGTTCATCGCGAATCGTGTTTACACGCGCTTCGTCGAGGACAATATCGCGGCGCTGATCGGCAGCGCAGAATCCGGGCATCAGCGGTTGTTCTTCGATCGTCCGGCAACGGCTTCCAGAGCCGGCGCCGAGCATGCCGGTGCGCGGCGCGCAGGAGCAAAGATCGACGCGAGCGACCCGCTGGCGGTGCTCCATCATGGCAAATCCGGCGGTCAACCGCCGGCGCCATTGGCGGCTTCCACCACCGCCGTGACACCGCAATCGCACAACGACAACATCACGGGGCCTGAGAACACGGTGGCGATCGAGGCTCCGATGCAGGGCACGATCGTTTCCGTCGATGTCAGCGAAGGCGACCGGGTACATCGCGGGCAGCAACTGTTCGTCATGGAAGCGATGAAAATGGAGCACGTGATCGCGGCCGACAAGAGCGGGATCGTGCGGCGCATCACGGTGGCCAAGGGCGACGCAATCTTCGAAGGACATCCACTCGCTTTTATCGAGGAGGCCGACGTCGAAACGACGCATCACGCCGAGGCGCAGGACCTGGACCTGGATCGCGTGCGTCCCGATCTCGCGGAAGTGGTCGAGCGTCATGCGCTTGGACTCGACGCCGCGCGGCCCGACGCGGTCGCGCGCCGGCGCAAGACCGGGCAGCGCACCACTCGCGAGAATATCGACGACCTGTGCGACCCGGGCACCTTCGTCGAGTACGGCTCACTGGTGATCGCGGCGCAGCGGCGGCGGCGCACGATCGAGGACCTGATCAAGAACACGCCGGCCGACGGAATGGTCGCCGGAATCGGACGCGTCAACGGCGACCTGTTCGAGGAATCCAAAGCGCAATGCATCCTCATGTCGTACGATTACACCGTGCTCGCCGGAACGCAGGGGCAACAGAACCATCGCAAGAAAGACAGGATGTTCGAAATGGCGGAGAAGTCGCGCCTGCCGGTGGTGTTCTTCACCGAGGGCGGCGGCGGGCGTCCCGGCGATACCGACGGGCTTGGCGTGGCAGGACTCGACTGCCTGGCGTTCAACTACTGGGGGAAGTTGAGCGGTCTGGTGCCGCTAGTAGGTATCAACTCGGGCAGGTGCTTCGCCGGCAATGCAGCATTGCTCGGATGCTGCGATGTAGTAATCGCCACCAAGGGATCTAACATCGGAATGGGCGGTCCCGCGATGATCGAAGGCGGCGGACTGGGTATTTTTCGACCGGAAGAAGTAGGACCGATGGACGTGCAAGTGGCTAATGGCGTGGTAGACATTCCGGTCGCCGACGAGGCCGAAGCAGTACTAGTAGCCAAGAAGTACCTATCGTACTTCCAGGGAGAGGTTCGCGACTGGGAATGCGCCGACCAGCGTTTGTTGCGCACAATCATTCCCGAGAATCGACTTCGCATCTACGATGTCCGATCGGTCATCGAGACTCTGGCCGATACCGGATCGGTGCTCGAGATACGCCGGCAGTTCGGCCCCGGGATGGTGACGGCGTTGATCAGGATCGAAGGACGTCCGGTCGGACTGATCGCCAACAACCCGGTTTATCTCGCGGGCGCAATTGACAGCAACGGCGCCGACAAGGCCGCGCGGTTCATGCAGCTTTGCGACGCGTTCGACATTCCGCTGGTGTTCCTGTGCGATACTCCCGGCATCATGGTTGGCCCGGAGGTCGAGAAGACGGCGCTGGTGCGGCATGCGGCGCGGATGTTCGTGACCGGCGCGAACATCAGCGTGCCGTTTTTTACGATCGTGCTGCGCAAGGGCTACGGACTGGGCGCGCAGGCGATGGCGGGCGGCAGCTTCAAGGCGCCATTTTTCACGGTCGCGTGGCCGACCGGAGAGTTTGGCGGAATGGGTCTGGAGGGAGCGGTGAAGCTCGGCTATCGCAATGAGCTCGCCGCGATCGAGGAGCCCGGGAAGCGCAAAGAACTGTTCGACCAAATGGTGGAGCGGATGTATCGCCACGGGAAAGCGGTGAACACCGCGTCGCACTTCGAGATCGACGACGTCATCGATCCGTTCGACTCGCGCAAATGGATCGCCGCGGGTCTGCGATCGACGCCGCCAAAGGCGCCGCGCACCGGCAAGAAGCGGCCCAACGTCGATACCTGGTGACAGGCGCGGCGCTGCATATTCGTATGATGCTTGCGCGATCGATATTGAACAATCGCTTTTATCCGACGTGGTGAGACCGCCACGATAACGGTGTTTGCCGCGACTCAATCGAGTGTTTATGTTCCTGACGGCACGCTCGCAATTTTTGCATTTCAAGCGAGGTGCGCTAAGCTGAAAATATGAACCGAATATCGACTCTGTTGATCGCAGTTGCGCTTCCCGTCGCTTTCGCTGCTCCGGCGATCGCGCAGGAAGGAAAAACGCTGGGCACCGTCGTCAACGGAAATACCACGACCACCTTCAAGGCCGCCGGCACTCGCAATATCGACACGCAGAAGCTCAAAACCTGGAACGATTTCGCGAGCGGGCATCCGAAGGTCGCGAGCCAGCTCGCCCAGAATCCCGCGCTGATCAATGACGACGCCTATGCGAAGAAGCATCCGCAACTCAGCGCGTTCTTCTCAGCGCATCCGGATATTCGCGAGGCAATGACGGCGAATCCCGGCAACTACGTTGCGATTCCGCCGCGTCCCGGCGAATAGCCGCGCTCACGTCCGCAGTCTGATTCGATCGGACAGCCGCAGGCTGTCAGCCTAGGGCTGTCCGTCATAAAGAGGAGGCTATCTTCCCGGCCTTGGCGAATGGCGCCTATGCCACCCACCACCGCTGCCAGATGGATCACGATTTCCGGGCGCGCGTGGGCGTACATCCGTGCGACTGAGTCCGCGCGGCGCAGGTCGCAGTCGCGTGAACAAGGCCCGAATACCTCGGCGCATTCCGAACCGCAGGCGGTTGACAATCTCTCGAGGGCGGTATTATTTTCTTACGACGCACCACGAAATACGGGTATGACCCGTGGAGCGACGCGCCTCCGCTAGCCAATGACCAGTCCTACGATTGACCCCGACCGCGGCTCTCAGGAAATCGAACTCAGTGTGGTCATTCCTTGTCTGAACGAAGCTGACACCTGGTCCGAATGTGTTAGTACCGTATAAACCGCGATCCGGGAGAATCGTATCGCAGGTGAAGTCATCGTTGCGGACAACGGCAGCGACGATGGGTCGGTTGAAATCGCTGTCAAGCTGGGAAGGCGTCTGGTCCACGTTCCCGCGAAAGGATATGGCAGTGCTTTGATGGGAGGTATCGCTGCCGCTCGGGGTGAATTCATCATCATCGGTGACGCCGACGGCAGCTATGACGTCGAGGAGATTCCCCGCTTTCTGACGCCATGACTCATCGTAGACGAATCCTCGCGGACCGGCTCATCGCCGTTCCAGTCGCTTTTCTGTTCAACGGCGTTGCTCGATTTCTCGGCGTGGTCATGCGAAGAGATCATTCGGTAACGCCGTCAAACGTCAACCGGATCGTGGTCGCGAAACTCATCGGCATGGGGAGTATTCTCCAGGCCACGCCGCTGCTACGGGCGCTAAAGCACCAATACCCGCACGCGCGATTGACCTTCGTGACGATGCAATCGAACCGGGAGTTCGTGAACCGGCTCTCGGACGTTGACGAAGTGCTCACGCTCGACGACCGAAACCTCTTGGTGATGGCAATAACCACGCTTCAGACGATCGTGACGCTCATATGGCTGCGCGCCGATCTGTACTTCGACCTGGAGGTCTATTCCGCCTTCGCGTCGCTGCTGGCGCTGTGGGCCGTGACGCGCAACCGTCTGGGATTTTACCGACACCGCACCGTCTTCAAGAACGGCATCTATACGCACCTGGTGTATTTCAATACCCGCATGCCGGTCCGTCAGTTGTATCTTCAGTTGGGGCGCGTGATTGGAGTTCCGCCCGCCCAGTCGGAGAAAACCGGACCGATTCGCGTTGAGGATGCCGACCTGTCGTCGGTCGTCGGCATTCTTTCTCAGAATTCAGGATGGCAGTCGGACCGGCCATACATAGTGGTCAATCCGAACGCGTCAGATTTATTGCTGGAGCGCCGATGGCCGGCCGAATCTGTGATTGAAGCCCTCAGGCGGTTGGTATCCCTCGGTTACCAGGCGGCGCTAGTTGGAGCACGCAGCGAGCTTCCGTATGTGGAAAGTTTGTTCAATAGTTTGCCGGCGGAGGTGCAAGCGCACGTTGCAAATACCGCAGGACGTTTGAGCCTCGGAGAGCTATTGGCACTGTTGGATGGCGCCGCGTGCGTTCTTACCAATGATAGTGGACCCATGCACATCGCGGTCGCGCTGGAGCGACCGACAGTGTGCCTGTTCGGCCCCGCCAACCCGGAACATTACGGTCAGGACCTGCCCAACGTCGCGATCTTCTACTCTCCCGTATTTTGTAGTCCCTGCCTTTACGAGGTGGATCGTCCGCCCTGCAACGGCAATAACATCTGCATGCAACGAATCAAGCCGGAACCGGTGGTGCAAGCAGTATTGGGGCTGCTCGGCGTCCCGGCTGCCGGCGCACAAGTACGTGCGCGGCCGAATGATCTCCCGATAATCAGCGATGCGCCGGACGGCAGTCCGCTGGGCCTGGTGATTCGCGCGTCATTGAGACGCGATGGGAGAGAGTAGTGCTTAACCTGTTTGCCAGCATCCATTGAGTGAAGGTGCTTCGGAGTCCGAATCGAATAAACCTGGCATCGAGAGCGATCGCCTAATTCGGCCGCACTTCATATAAGCCATCCACACTTCGAAATGAGAGGACTTGAGCGACTTTCTGCAGTGGGAGAGATATCGATGGTCTGTTTTCCTGGTCGGCCAATACCGGTGGTTCTGAATTCACAAGATGAAACTTTCCCATGCGTCGCAACTGATCGAGGTTGGCAAGCTTCGGCAGATCGGCGTACACGGTCGACCACTTTGTTTCGAGCTCATAGTCCAACAACACGACTCTGGATAGTTTATCCCTGTGGGTCGTGCGGAAGTCAGCGATGAAAAGACGAGAGCGCAGACTGGGAGCATAGGCGTACAGCAGGTAAGCTTCATGGACATTGAACGTCACGATGGCTAGTTGATCACCTTGACCGATTTTCGTCATCTGCTCTTCGGCAGTTTGCCATCTCAACTTCCAGGCGCTATATACCCGCAAATTCCGCGCGCCGAGTAGCATCAGCAACATTGCGGTTCCGACCAATATTCTTGGCGAGGTGTTCGATGCGACAACGGCCAACAGCGCTGTTACTCCAAGCAAGCCGGGGATCATATAGCGAATCGTCATCGCGGGGTACACCAAAGCTGAAAATATAGCCAGGAACATGGGTACCAGGATCAACCCGAGGAGTCCTGCGACTGGTTGCAATGGTCCGATGTTTGGCGTTCTGGCTTCGCCACTGTATCCGAGCAGGTGAATTGTTAGCCTTGCTAGAGAAGAAATAGACCACGCGAAGGCCAATATTACTGTTGCCTCCAACGCTCCGCCCCACGAAAGGAAGACGTCTCGGACTGCGGAACCCAAACTTTGCGGAGGCAAATAACTGAATACCGTCTGGCCGGTATTCCATGCGTGAACGAACGGCCAGCAGGCAGCTACCGCAATCGGACCTGCCGCGGCCGGCAACCACCGGCGGATCATCGCCGGCAGTGGTTCGTGGCGCGCGAGCGTGTCGCCCAAGACCACGGAAGCCAGCGCGAAAACTCCGAAGTAATGGAGCGTACAGACCAGGGCCGCCATCGCCGCCGTCAACGCGGTGGCTGCGGGTCCTTTCTTGTCTGCGCCATAGATCAGGCAAAAGCCCGCTATTGCAGCAAGCAGAGGCGCGTAGGGCCGGGCAAAAAAAGCGTACTCGATGATTGGAGGGCTGGACCAGAACGCAAGCACGGCTACCAAGGCGGGAAGAACGGCGAATGTGCGACGCAATAATGCATAGATGAGAACCAACGCAACCCACATTGAGACGAAAGCGAGGGTCCGGAACGCGGTTTCGCCGCTACCGCCGACTAGTCCCCAGGAGGCCCGAGCTAAGAGGTGGTATACTGGCGGCGTAGGATCTCCCGAATGCTTCAGGGCAACCAGGGATTGCCACACGCTCGGTTCAGATGCGATTAGTTTCGTCCAGAGTTCGTCAATCCACAGGTACCGGCCGAACAAGATCCACGGAGTGCTCATGAGCACTTCAACGATTAACAATACGAGGCTGCCCAACGCCATCAAAAACATTTCCCGGACGGAGGCACCCAGTACGAACGAAGGCGGTGACTCCGGTACAGTGGACGATGTGGCGGACATCATTCATACCCTCCCGAAAGGAACGGGGTTGCAACGGGCCAAGAGTATCAGTTCAGGCTTCGCTTCGAACAAGACCTTGGTCCTTGTGCTACAATCGACCACCAAGCACGCAGAACATCATGTGCCCGATGGGCCCGTGCTCCGTGATCCGCTCCACTTCGAGGCCCAGCCTGTCGGCGATGTTTAAAATCTCCACTCGCGTATAGTAGTGCGTGCCCCCGTCCACGATGGCGTACCACAGCAGGAGGATGTGGCGGAGAACCCCTCTCTCTGGCACCACACCTTCAAGGAACACAACGCGGCTTCGCGTGACGCGGGCCAGCTCAGCCAAAACGAGTTCGGCGCTGCCTGGGATATGGTGTAGCGAGGAGTAGATCACGGAGACGTCGAACTCGCCATCTGGGAAAGGCAGCTTAAGTACGTCGGCAACACAGACCTTCCACGTTGGGCGGTTCTTATGGCATCTCTCGACGAACGCCGGGGAGACATCAAAGCCCCACACTTCCGCGGCACTGTCAACGGATGGGCCGGTGCTGACGTCACCCGGCCCACACGCGGCCATCAGCACCCGTCGATCCCGGAACAACTCCTCCGCACCGGTCAGGGGGCGAGGCTTCAGACGGAAAACGCCGCACAGGAGCCATTTCCAAATTACTGTCTCAATGACGAAGCACTTGAGCTTATATAGGGCAGGGTTACCGAAGAGGACTTTTTCTGGAAGTGAGGAATTGCGCGGAACCATGCGCCTAGCCTAGTCGGCCCCGCGACGGCTGCGATGCAACCTTCGATGCCGCCACAGACGCTCCGTCACTCGCCGCTCCTTTCTCGTACTGTGCGGCGCGCGAAGCCTTTGGAGCGGCGCTTCTTGACCTTGGTCGCTTCCGTCTGGCGAGTCTCCGCGAAATCTATCATCGCCTGCTGGCAGGCGGGGGATGCGTCCGCGGCAGCGGTCCTTGCGTAACTGCCGTCGGCCAGCATTTCCCACTGGCATCGATTGGGCCGCAGCTGGAAGTCGAGCACGATGCGCAACTCCTTGCGCAGTTGAGGGTCCTCGACTGGCGCGACGACTTCGACGCGACTTTCAAGATTGCGCTTCATGCAATCGGCGGAGCCGATGAGATAATCCTCCGCTCCGCCATTGCGAAAATAAAAGATGCGGCCGTGTTCGAGGAACCGGCCAACAATGCTCACCACGCGCACGTTTTCCGACAGCCCCTGGATTCCCGGGCGCAGCCTGCAGGTATCGCGGACTATCAGGTCGACCTTCACGCCCGCCTGCGAGGCGCGATAAAGAGCCCGCGTTATGTCCACGTCCTCGAGCGCGTTCATCTTGAACTGAATCAGGCCGGGTGATGCGGCCGAATTGACCTTGATTTCGCGCTCGATTCGCGCCAACAGGGCGCGCTTGAGCACGGTCGGAGCGGGCAGGATCTTGCGATAGGGACGATCCGGCATATAGCCAGTCGTCAGGTAGTTGAACAGCTCCGTCAGGTCTTCGCCAATAGTAACATCGCAAGTTAGTAGTCCGTAGTCGGCATAAAATCTCGCCGTCCCGGGATGATAGTTGCCGGTGCCGATGTGTGCGTAACGGCGCAGACCGTTGTAGTCCTGGCGAATAACCAGGATCACCTTGCTGTGAGTCTTCAGGCCCACGACGCCATAGGTTACGTGAATTCCGAATTCTTCGAGCCTCGTCGCAAACTGGATGTTCGCAGCTTCGTCGAAGCGCGCCTTCAACTCGACCACCACCGCCACCTGCTTGCCGTTGCGCGCCGCGTCGCACAGATAGCCGATGATTTTCGAATCAGGCGAGGTCCGATACAGAGTCATCTTGATCGCGCGGACCTTCGGGTCGTCCGCGGCTTCGCGCAAAAACCGCTCCACCGACGTCGAGAACGACTCGTACGGATGCAGCAGCAGGAACGGACCGGCGTCGCGAATGACGTGGAAGATGCTGCGCCCGATGGTGAGGCGCGGATGATCCACCGGATGATGCGGCGGATCGTGCAGCGCAGGCGCGTCGATCGCCGCAAGCTCTCCCAAGTCGCGCATCGAGAGCATCCCGTCCACTTCGAACACGTCGGCGCGTTCGTCCAGTCCAAGTTCAGCGGCCAGCATTCCGCGATGAACCGGATTAATTCCGCTCAGCACTTCGAGCCGCACGATCGGCGCGAAACGGCGGTCGCGCAGCTCGGATTCGATCAGCGCCAGCAAGTCGTCGGCCTCGTCCTCGTCGCGCTCCGTGTTGGCGTTGCGCGTCACCCGAAAAAGCTCGTACGAGTCGATCAGCATCGAGGGAAACAGCAGATCGAGATTGTTCGCGACGACGTCCTCGAGCCGGACAAAATCACTTTGATTGCCGACCCGCAGAAAACGCGGGATTCCGAAACCGATCGGCACTTTCACCCGCGCCATCAGAGGGTCCGAGTCGTTCTGGGAACGCGCCGTGACCAGCAGGTTGAGCGACAGATTCGAGACGAACGGGAACGGATGCGCAGGATCCATCGCCTGCGGCGTCACCAGCGGAAAATGTTCTTGTAGTAATAGTCGCGAATCGACTTGCGCTCGTCGGCCGAGAGGCTGGCGTACAGACGCACGCGAATGCCGTAGCTCTCGAGCTGACTGAGAATTCGCGGACCAAGCTCGCGCTGTCGCTGCTCGAGCTCGCGCACCACCAGGTAACACTCCGCGATCTGTTGTTGCGGCGTGCGCCCGTCAACCGTCAGCTCGTGCATCCCCGCGACGACCTGCTGCTTCAGGCCGCCGATGCGCTTCATGAAGAACTCGTCGAGGTTGGACGCGGTAATCGCGAGAAACTTGAGCCGTTCGAGCAGCGGATTTCGTTCGTCTTCCGCTTCATGCAGAACGCGTCGATTGAACGCGAGCCAGGTCAGCTCGCGATTGAGGAACAGGTCGGGCGAGGCAAGCTCCTTGTCGATTCGCGGCTGCGGCGTCTTCTCGACCACCAAGACCGGTCTCTCGACAATCGCGGCTATCGCCGGCGGATCGGCCGCGGCTCCATTTTGAGTCGCCGGCGCATCCGGAGCGCTCGTCGCGGCAACTATCCCGGAAGTATCCGCCTGATTCCCCATATGCTCATCCGGTCCCATCCTGCCCCAAGCATTCTAGCCGCCCGCGCGGTCTATTGCCTATCCCGGTCCCCGGCACGAAATACGCGAGTATTTCCGCGGTGTTATACGATGTTGATTTGTTATCGACGTGCCGATTGTGCGATTCTTCTGACTGATTTTTCACCCCGGTGGCAGCATGAATGATTATTTGTATGAAGTCGCAAGCCGGCTCGTTGCGTTCGACACGGTCAGCGCAAAAAGCGATCTCGACGCGATCGAATACATCGCAACCGAGCTCGGACCGCGGGGATTCAAAACCGCGCTTCAACCGGTCGAGTTGCTCGGAGTCCCGCAGGCCAACCTGGTCGCATGGGTTGGACCGCCGCGCGCCGACGGCCTGATAATTTCAGGACACGTGGACATCGTCCCCTACGACGGACAGCCGGGATGGGAGCGGGACCCCCTCAAGCTCGAACCCGCAGGCGAGCGAATTTACGGCCGCGGCGCCACCGATATGAAAGGATTCATCGCGCAATGCCTCGACGCGGCTCGGACCCTCGATTCAGCCAGGCTCAAACGCCCCTTGGTATTCGTGTTCACCGCGAGCGAGGAAGTCGGCTGTCTCGGTGCTCATAGCGTCGCGCCTGCCCTCAAACAAATTTTAGGCGACACTCCCGTCCCGCGCCTGGCATGGATCGGCGAGCCGACCTCGTACGCCGTGTGTCACGCGCACAAGAGCGCCGTTTCATTCGGCGTAAGCGTCCGCGGCATCGGAGGCCATAGCAGCGCGCCGGCCAGGGGCGTCAACGCGATTGCCGTGATGGCCCGCGTGATCGACACGATCGGCCGTTTTCAGCAGGAGCTCGCGGCGCGCCGCCCTGCTGAATATGCGGCGATCTTTCCCGATGCGCCGTGCGACGTGCTGAATTTTGGAACCGTGCAGGGCGGAATCGCACTCAACATGATCGCCGAGGAATGCAAGCTGCGCATCGGCTATCGCACGCTGCCCGACGCCGATCCGCTCGACGTTTACCGTGAGATCGGGCGCCGGCTCGACGCGCTCGACGGCCACGACTATGCAGGCCGCGAGCATCGCGCGAAAATTGAAACCGAACTTTTGAACGCCGTGCCGAGTCTCAACTCGCCGCGCGGGACGGCTCTGGAAGCCGCGCTGTTCGACGTAACCGGGGCAAATACCTCCGCCGGCGCGCTCTACGCCACCGACGGCGGATGGTTCACCGGCTCGGGTATCACGTCGCTCATCTGCGGGCCCGGCGATCTCGAGCAGGCGCATCAGCCCAACGAGCACATCCGCCGCGACGCCTTCGAACGCGGCCCCGCGATGATTCACAAAGTGATCGAACGCCTGTGCTGCGCCGGGTGATTTACTGAACTGAAACAGGATTCCACGTTTGGCGAATCTCCAAAATCCGGCTAAGTTGGGCGGAGATGGAAGAATCGGAATGAACCAGTTCAAAGTCGGCGACGTCAAGATAACCCGCATCATCGAGAGCGAGGCGCCATGGCCGGGCACCTTCATCATGGCTGACGCCACCCCCGAGAATGTCCTGAAGGAAGCCGACTGGCTCTATCCCACCTTCTCCGACGAAAAGGGCAAGCTCCGCATGAGCATCCATGCGCTGGTGGTCGAGTCGCAGGGCAAGCGCATCATCGTCGATACCTGCATCGGCAACGAGAAGGTTCGTTCTAACCCGGCGTGGAGCAATCTGAAGCTGCCGTTTCTGAGCGATCTGGAAAAAGCCGGGCACACGCGCGGCCAGATCGATCGCGTCATCTGCACGCATCTGCACGTGGACCATGTGGGGTGGAACACGATGCTCAAGGACGGCAAGTGGGTGCCGACGTTCCCCAACGCCCGCTACCTGATCGGCGGTACCGAGTGGGATTTCTGGTCGAAGTTTGACGGCAAGGACATGCGCGATCCGGTCGAGGATTCGGTGCGCCCGGTTGTTGATATAGGGATGGCCGATCTGATCGACTCGAACTTTCGCGTCACCGACGAAGTATGGCTCGAGCCGACGCCCGGCCACACTCCCGGACATCACAGCGTGCGGATTTCGTCGAAAGGGGATGAAGCCGTGATCACCGGCGATCTGATGCATCATCCGATTCAATGCCGATATCCCGAATGGGACGTCGGATTCGATTCCGATGGCGCGATGGCGAAGAACACACGGCGCGCGTTCTGCGAGAAGTACGCCGACACCAACGTCGTCGTTTTCGGGACGCATTTTGCCACGCCATCGGCTGGAAAAATCGTGAAGAAGGGCGACTCGTTCAGATTCACGGCCTAACAGCCCGTGGTGTAAGTGGTCGCCGCTGAGGAGTTGCCGGTGGTGGTGCTTGGTAACGGAAACCAGCGCACAGCCGCGATGAGTGGGTGCCAT
>JGI20175J14863_1000036_pt1 | contig 20117 bp, 20 predicted proteins | sample NGESurdeep072012_2_FD_14863 | JGI IMG/M metagenome (IMG submission 14863)
GCAGGGGTGACCCCTGGCCGTGGCGACGGCAGCGCGGTATTAAGCCATTGGCAGGGGCCGCGCGCGACAACGGAGCGCGGCATTAATACCGGGTGCAGGGGGCACCCCTGCCAGGAGTGCCCCCTGCACCCAGTGAAAAGATGCGGCCTGACGGCCTGTTAGAACAGGTTACGGGGCAGACAGGTCGCTCTTTTTTTGTGTCAGTCTAGAGCGAAGCGAAGAATCCCGGATCTTTTTCTTTGCCTCGCCCGTTACTTTACGGGAGAGGCGGCCGACCGCTTGGCGGTCGGTAGGTGAGGGTTCTGCGAGCGCATCACAAAAGCCCGCGCCTTGCGTTTCTTGTGTCATCCCGAGCGAAGCCGAGGGACCCCGGATCTTTTATCTGCCTCGCGCTTTATTTTCCTCGCCCTGCAAGGGAGAGGATGAAGGTGAGGGTCCTTTTACAGCACGTTAGCGCGATTCAGGATTCTGCCTTCTCTCTTTCGCGATTGTTCCCCTGCCCCCTGCTCAGTCCTTCTTGATGAATCCGGCCGGGACCGCAGCCGCAACCAGCAGCAACATCCATCCGGCGAATAGCTGAATTAGCGAATAGACTTCAAATTCACGTAAAAGTGTCTTCGGATCAGCCCCGGATCAACGCGTCAACGATCGCGGACGCGGTTTCATACGCTCGAATTTCGGAGATCTTAATCCGAACTGGCGCCCTCGCGACTGCTGTCCGAGACAGATTTTCGGCGTGAATCCGGCATTCCAATAACCCGCTGATGCTCTCCCGGGTCTTATCAAAGTAAAATTCAACCTCGAACAATTCAGCTTCGATTCCGTGCCGCCACTGTTCACATTCTAAGCTGAATTCCGAAGCAGGGATTTTTTGCAGGCTCGGCTTCCAATAAAACCCGTTTGGGTCTCTTCTGGTAGGCAGGATTGGAAATCGTGGAATTGCCGGGATTGCCGGAATCCCCAGGGTGCCAAACTGTGAAGAGATCGCAAGCAAGCGCTCCATTGACTCGATACCGGTAAATAGAGTGTTCACGCCTTTCCACTTGCCGCTGGGAGCTCGTGGCGGTCGAGCCAGGGTCAGCGGCTTATTCTCCTCGTCGTCTTTTTCGTTTCTCTCCAGTGGCATAATTTCGAACCGGCCCTTCGCTTCGATGGTGATCAGCGCGTCCTTGGCAGGCCTGATACCATCGTTGGCGACGGAAAAGATGAATGCCGGTCTGCGGACGCGACGTTCAAGCAGGTTGTTACAATCACGCAGAATCCTTTCGCAATCTCCAAGCCATTTGGGATACTTCTCGTTCTTGTAGGACGAGATTTCTTCGTCAGTCGCAGGTGCGAATATCTCCTTCGTATATCCGATCACGGTCGTGCGTATCCCCTGGTTCCGCTCGTCGGGCTCCTGCGACCCAAACTCGGTCGCCATCGGAAAGCGGCTACTGATGCGCCCCATGAGGCCTGCTACCTCCTCCCCTGTAAGCGGCAAATAGCGGGGCACTTCGATTTCGATCTTTTCTGCTTCCTTATGGTCTCTATCAAGGCACCTGATCCGGAAATCTGGCTCGGTCCTTCTCAGGCGGGCAAGCTCGTTTTCTAGCTCTTTGATCTTCTTCTCGGCATCTGTGGTTTCAGGTGGCAGAAGCCATTCGTCTGGTATTGGCGCTACAGGTAGATCGACCATACGCGCGCTCGCCATGGGACCAGTATCATGCGTCAAAATCCGCACATCGGCGCCAGGGTTTTTTTGACTGAAGGCATGAGCCGTTCCGACTAAACAGTCGTCGGGCTCCTGATAGTCCAGGCGCTCAGAAAGTTCCGGATTCGGCTTCAATTCCGGGACAATGAAGAGCTTCACCAGAGGACCTGCGTCCCGCACGACCTTGTGGCCGCCTCCATGGAGTATGATGTCGCGCAAAATACCCGACGCCACTCTGGCTCTCCGACCCAGACGGTCGCTGCCGCTATTTTTCTGATGATCGATTTCCGACTGCACGGGTCGCGAGACCATCAGGTGAACTTCGTCGAATTCCTTCCACGCCATCCAGCCAAGCTGATGGAGAGGAAGACACTGGATGAAGAGGTTCGTGTCGGGAAAAAGATACAGAATTCTCGAAGCCATTCCTGTCCCTTGGCTTTCGGAAACACCGGGCCTCAAAAGTTATCCGCCACAATCAATTATAGAGTAAACGTTTCCGGGATGCTGGCACCCTCACTTCTCCTTGTCCAAAACGGTGCCACGCGGCCCGTTACCAGAGCAGCACCTCCACCTGCCCCATTACGCTCTGCGGCCGTGCGCCAGTGGCACGTCACGTGAAGCAACAGGCGAGGTAAATCTCGTGTCATTCTGAACGAAAGCTGCTGAAGTGAAGAATCCCGGATCCGGGGTCCCTCCACTCCGCAGACTCCGGTCGGGATGACACAAGAAAAGCGCGCGACCCCTCGTGTCATTCTGAGCGAAAGCTGCTGTGCTTGAGCCGAAGCCCTGAGCGAAGCCGAAGGGGAAGAATCTCGACGGATGCCCGGCGTCCGGCGTCGGCCAGACACGCGCTGGCGCGCGCGAGTTCCTTCGCTGCGCTCAGGATGACACAAAAAAAGTTCTAACAGGCCGTCAGGCCGCATCTTCTCTTTTCACTTTTTCACTGGGTGCAGGGGCACCCCTGGCCGTGGCGACTGCCGCGCTGTATTGAGCCGTTGGCAGTGGCCGCGCGCGACAACGGAGCGCGGCCTTAACACTGAGTCCAGGGGTCACCCCTGGTGCGTCTGTTTCTCCCACGGCCGAGAGCGAGAGACGCGGCTCGCGCGTATCTCGCGATTTACCTTGCGCCCCCGTCGCAACGGGCGCCCACCGCGCAGGTGATTCTTCCTTCATGCGCTACTGCTCTACGCGCACGGGGTCACCCCTGCTATCTTGATTCTGTAGTGGCACATCTCGAAACAACTGATCGTCCGACCGCGCCCGCAATCGCTACCGCCGATGCGGCCGCTTTCGACTCCGCTTACGATGCGGTCATAAGCGCAGCGGGCGTGCTCGTCCTCGACGGCCGAATCGTCGTGCGCGTGACCGGCGACGATCGCGCCTCGTTCTTCCACGGGATGTGCACCGCCGACGTAACCGGCGCCCGCCCCGGTTCCATCCTGCCCGCGATGTTTCTGACCGAGCACGCGCACGTGATCGCCGACGCGTTCATCTGGGTGACCGGCGATGCGCTCGTGCTCGATATCGACTCCGGTGCGTGGACGCGCACGCGGGCGCATCTTGAGCGCCTGCTGGTCGCCGACGATGTCGAATTCGAAGAGCTGGGCGAGCTTGCCCTGATCGACGTCGAGGGACCTGCCGCCCGCGGCGCGGCCTGCTCCGCTGAAGTGGATGCGTCCCTGCCCCCTTGGCGCTTCATCGAAGCCGGCAGCTCGCTAATCGGCAACTTGCCTCGTTACGGCGGANCCGCTGTATCTGTAATCGCTTCGCGCGATTCGNTCGATTCGACCATCGCCAACATACTTGCCAAAGCGCCGCATNCGCGCCGNGTCGATTCGAGCCCGCTCGAAACTATCCGNGTCGAGAACGGCATCGCACTCATCGGGGTCGATACCACTGANAANACGATCGCACTCGAGGCGCGGCTCGATNGTGCAATCTCGTTCNNCAAAGGATGCTACCTCGGGCAGGAAACTATCGAGCGGGCGACCGCGCGCGGCGGTTTGAAAAAACGGATGTTCGGACTTAAGTTNANCNNTGCGCATGTGCCNCCCGTCGGCGCGGTCGTCAATCTGGCCGGGATCGAAGTCGGCCGTGTGACCAGTGCCGTGCGCTCGCCGCGCTTGGGCGCGATCGGGCTTGCGATTTTGCACCGCAGCGCATGGACGCCCGGGGTTGAGTTGAAGATTGGCGGAGACGGCGCCGCGATCGTGACTGATTTGCCGTTCGCGCAGAGTTAAAGAGTTGAAGCGATACTTTAAATTTACCATGAGGGCCCGCACGGCCCTGGTTCAAGGAGAGGATTGCGATGGCTAACGTGCTCGGTAAGCGTTACCTGTGCGAAAAGTGCGGCACTGAGGTGCTCTGCAACAAGGCCGGCCCCGGCGGCCTCGAGTGTTGCGAGGTCGAGATGAAGATCAAGGAAGCCAAGCCGCTTCCAAGTTCCGACTAGGACGTCCGTACGCCGCCGCGCTCGGTCGCAGGCGACGAAGGCATGCGTTCCAAAGTGGTAGTCGCGCCCGCGAAAGCCGACCTGGTTCTTCACGAGGGTCTGGTCCTCGGCCACCCCGGTAGCGACTCGGTTGCCATCTCTGGCGGCTTGATCGCCGCGCACGGTCCGTTTGCGGAACTGAAGCCGCTGGTCGGTCCGCGAACTCATCTGATCAAACTCGCGGGCCGCGCCGTCGCTCCCGGCTTCATCGATTCGCACCTCCATTTCCTGCAAGCTGCTGCCGCTGCCACCGGAATCTCGGTTCAACGATGCCGCACGGTGGGCGATCTGCTGGGCGATCTGCGGCTTGCCGGCGGCAAGACTCCGCCCGGCAACTGGCTGCGCGCGTTCGGATGCGACGAAGCGCTGATGCTCGAAAAGCGCGGGCCCACGCGCGCCGAGCTCGATCAGTCGATCCCCAAGAATCCGCTGCGCTTGCGCCATCAGACGTTGCACGCGACCTGGCTCAACTCGCGCGCCATCGCGGTGCTGGGCCTCGAGGCTCCCGGCTTCACTCCGCCGCTGGGCGCCAACATGATTCGCGACACCGCCGGCAAGCTCACCGGCCTCGTAGTCGGGATGGAAACGTGGCTGTCTAATCATCTCCCGCTCGTGACCGCCGCGGAATCGGAATCACGCGCGCGCATCATGAGCCGCGAACTGGCCGCCGCGGGAGTGACCACGTTCACCGACGCAACCACGCGCAACGGCCCCGTCGAAGTCGAACTGTTCGCCAAGCTGGCGGATTCGGGCGCGATATGCCAACGCGTCGGCGTGATGATCGGCGGGCAGCATCTCGACGCCGTCGATCGATGCGAACAACTGGCCCGCGCCGCTGGAATCGGGTTGGCCGCCGTCAAGTTCATGCCCGGCTATCAGTACGACCCTGCCGGGCTCGCGCGCCCCGTGCTCCACGCGCTCGATCGCGGTCTCGATTGCGCCTTTCATGCGACCGAAATGGAAGAATTGGAAGAGGCGGTCGCCGCGATCGAAGCCGCCAGGGCGGGTTTCGCCGGCGAACGCGCCATTGCGCGGTTTCGCATCGAACACGGCGGACTGATTACGCCCAACTACATAGACCGGCTCATGGCGCTCGGCGTGTGGGTCGTCACCAACCCCGGCTTCATCCACTTCCGCGGTCCCAAGTACGCCGCGGAGCCCGGCCTCGTCGCGCATCTCTACCGCGCACGAAGCCTCAAGGCCGCTGGTGTTCATCTGGTCGGCGCCACCGACGCCCCGGTCACACCTGCCAAGCCGCTCGCGGCGATTGCGGCCGCGGTTTCCCGCACCACCATCGACGGCGTCGAGCTCGCACCCGCCGAAGCGCTCCCCGTCCACGAGGCCTTCGCGCTTTTCACGATCGACGCTGCGCTCCTCGCCCGGCTCGAGGCCGGCGCCATCGAGCCCGACCGTCTTGCCGATCTTATCGTGTTGCCGCGCGACCCGTTCTCGCTCAAGCCCGCCGATCTGATGAACCTCGCCGTCGATATAACAATCGTCGGCGGCCGCGTGGTTTACGAGCGCGGCCGTCCCGCCATCGCCAGCAGCGACAGCGCCGACCTGCGTTCCGGATGATGCCATCGAGCGGTTCGAGCGCGGTTCTCTACAGCAAGCGCGGGCCCGTCGCGTGGGTCACACTCAATCGTCCCGATCAATTCAACGCTTATAACATGGCGATGCGCGATGATCTGTTTCAGGTCCTCGCCGCCATCCACGACGACCGCGACGTTCGCGCGATGGTCTTGCGGGGCGCCGGTCAGGCCTTCTCGACCGGTGGCGATCTTGCCGAGTTCGGGATGGCGCCCTCGCCGATCGTCGCGCGATGGGTCCGCTTTCGCCGCGACGTGTGGGGGATGCTTCGCGCGCTGCCTATCCCAAGCATCGCGGCCATCCACGGCTACACGGTCGGCGGCGGACTCGAGATGGCGCTGCTGTGCGACCTCGCAATCGCAGCCGACGACACCCGCCTTTGCCTGCCCGAGACTGGCGCCGGCATGATTCCCGGCGTCGCCGGCACCCAGACGGCAGCGCGCCGCATCGGCCTGGGCCGCGCCCTCGACCTTTGCCTCACCGGCCGTTGGATTGACGCCCAAGACGCGCTACTTGTAGGTTTGGTCGCCGAAGTGGTTCCCTTGGCGGATTTGGATCGCCGTGCGCTCACGCTCGCGCGCGCCGTTGGACGCGCCGCCCGCGAGCGGTCCGCGATACTTAAGCTGGCGGTCTGGGGAGGCCTCGATTTGCCGCTTCGACAGGGACTCGAACTCGAACGCCGGCTTTGGAAGCGCCTCGCGCTGATTACCAATGTCTGATTTGCATTTGCCGGCTGGGAGGAATCGCGCGCTGTGAACACGGTTAACTTCGTCACGATCCCATCGTCGATCGTGCCCGACCAGGAAATCCTGGTCTTCGGCGCGCGACGCCTTACTTATGCGGATCTGAACGACCAGATCGCGCGCCTGTGCGCGGTCTTCAAACAATTCGGTTTGGCGCATGGCGACGTCGTTGCCCTGCTCGACACCAATTCCGATCTCTACATCGAATGCTACTACGCTGCCGCCAAGGCCGGGCTCACATTCCTGCCGCTCAACTATCGCGCCAAGGATGCCGAGCTCGAATACATGATCAACACCGCACAGGCGAAGGCGTTGCTGGTCGGCGATCGCTACCTCGAACTGATAAGCAAAATTCAGTCCCGGCTCAGCGCGAGCAGGATTGTCGCGATCGGCGACGCTGCCCGCGGATTGCCGCGGCTCGCCGATCTGATCGCCAAGACTGCGCCCGATGAATCCGAAGCTGAAGTCGAAGACGAGGATATTTCGATCCTGATGTACACCAGCGGCACCACCTCACTGCCCAAGGGTGTGCAGTTGCGCTTTCGCGATTTCACCGCCTACGTGACCGCCAACGTCGAGATGGCCGACGGCACCGATCGCGGCGTCGCGCTGCTGTGCGTGCCGTTTTATCACATCGCCGGAACGACCGCGTACATGACCAACATCTGGACCGGCCGCAAGATGATCGTGATGCCGCAATTCGACGCCCGCGCGTGGCTCGATCTCGTCCAGCGCGAGCGCGTCACGCATGCCTTCGTCGTGCCCACGATGATGAAGCAGATCATCGACGAGCCGTCATTTGCGAACTCCGATCTCTCCAGCCTGACCAACCTCGCCTACGGCGGCGCGGCGATGCCGGTGCAGGTAATTCGCCGCGCGATTGAAGTCTTCCCCAAACAAGTCGGCTTCGTGAACGCGTACGGACAGACTGAAACGACTTCATCGCTGACCGTGCTCGGCCCCGACGATCATAGAATCGAGGGCACGCCCGAGCAGATCGAGCTCAAACTCAAACGCCTCAATTCGGTAGGCTTGCCTCTCCCCGATGTCGAGATTCGCGTCCGCGACGAGGACGGTAACTTTCTCCCCGCCGGCCAGGTCGGCGAAATAATCATCCGCACCCCGCGAATCATGAAGGGCTACGCCGGCCGCGACGACAACGCGCGATTGCTCGACGGATGGCGCGCCACGGGCGATCTCGGATGGCTCGACAGCGACGGCTACGTGTTCTTCGCCGGCCGCAAGGACGACATGATCATCCGCGGCGGCGAAAATATTGCTCCCGCGGAAATCGAAACCGTCCTCATGAGCCATCCGGCCGTCGATGAATGCGCCGTTATCGGCGTGCCCTCCGTCGAGTGGGGGCAGACCGTCAAGGCCTTCATCGTTGTGCGCAAGGGAAAAAAGGCGACCGAGCAAGAGCTCGCCGAGTTCTGCCGCTCGCGGCTTGCCAGCTTCAAGCGTCCCGAGCATATCGAGTTCATCGACGCGCTGCCCAAAAATCCGCTCGGCAAAGTCCTGCGCAAAGATCTGCGCGCGCCCGCTGGAGACGTCTGACGCCGCGCCCCGCTAAGAGAACCCGAACCCGCGCCGCGCGCCACCCTGCCGCCGGCGTAATCGAGGTTGCCTTCGCGAGCGGATGCGTCAGCGCGACGCTTCGCTACGCCGGTCCGCGCACCCGGCTCACGCCCGCGATGGCGGTGCGGATGCTGGAGCTGATCGAGCACGTCGAGGACGACGACGACGCCCGCATGCTCGCCATCACCGGCGCCGGCTCGGTGTTCTGCACCGGTTTCGACAACGGCGTGGATCCGCGCCTGGTCGAATCGCTCGCGGTGCTCTCCAAGCCCACCGTCGCGATCATCAACGGCGACGCATTCGATGAAGGATTGGAACTTGCCATGGCCGCCGACATTCGGGCCGCCATTTCCTCGGCTCGATTCGCGATCACGCAGATGAAGCGCGGCGCGATGCCCCACTTCGGTGCGACCCAGCGACTCCCGCGGCTCGTCGGCGCCGGCAACGCTCTGCGCATGATGCTCACCGGGACGGCTCTGGGAGCCGACGAGGCGATGNGCATCGGCCTCGTCGCTTATCTCGCCGACAGCCGNANCGAGCTCGCCGCCTTAAGCGGTCGNGTCGCCGAGGCCATCCTGAGCCGCGCCCCGCTCGCCGCGCGGCTGGTCAAGGACGCCGTGCTCAAGGGTTACGACATGACATTGGAGCAGGGCATAAGGCTTGAGGAGGATCTATACGCCCTGCTACAAACGACTTCCGACCGTGCCGAAGGCGTTCGCGCCTTTCTTGAGAAGCGCAAACCGCTGTTCAGAGGCGCGTGAATGTTCGACGCAAGGTTTTAAGAAAAAATCGTCCGAAAGGATCAGGATCCACGAATGGCAAATCAGCTCGGCAAAGTTTACATCTGCGGCAATTGCAAATCCCAGGTTATCGTCACCAAGGGCGGCTCCGGACAGCTCAAGTGCTGCGGCGTTCCGATGGAACAAAAAAAGTAGCGAGCGCGCTCAATCGTTCGAGCTCATCGCGACAACGAAAATGAGGTCCCCAAAATGATTGGTGCGATCATAGTCGGAATAATCGCGGGATGGCTCGCCGGCAAGCTCATCCGCGGCGAAGGCTTCGGATTGCTCGGCGACCTCGTGCTCGGTCTGCTCGGAGGCCTCATCGGCGGATTTATCTTCGGCTCACCCAACGGCATGATCGGTGCGATCGTCGTCGCGACCATCGGCGCCGTCATACTGGTCTGGATCTCGCACGTGATTCGCGAGGCCTGACTAAAAAACCCCGCGCGCGCCGGCTCTCATCCGATCGCCCGGATGCGCAAGCCCTCGGCCTGCGTCCGAATCGGCTCCGGCAACTTCACTTCGTGCGCGTCGATCCAGTTGGTCTCGAGCCGATAGAACTCCCGCGCCGGTTCGTAGAACAGGTGGATAACAACGTCGTCATAGTCGAGCACCACCCAGTGCGCATGATGCATCCCTTCGACCGCCAGCGCCTGCTGTCCCGCCTTGCCCATCGCGTCCTCGATCCCGCGCGCGATCGCCTGCACCTGCACGTCGGAGCGCCCGGTCGCCACCAGAAAATAATCCGCGACTGACTTCAGATGCTCGACTTCGAGCACCACCAGGTCGTAGGCCTTTTTTTCCAGCGCCGCTTCGGCGGCGGCGTATGCCTTCTTCAGCGCCCTCAAGAAATGTTTCCGCGACGCGGCAACTTACTCGCCGCTTGTGGCTGGTTCGATCGGGATGAACGCGAAAGTTTAAGCAGAGCGANCCTCAATAGAGCGCGTGGTACTGAATGTAATCGACGACGTCGATCGGNACCAGGTACCTGATCGATTCACCGTGTTGCAGTTTGCCGCGAATTTCAGTCGCTGAAATGGGCAGGAACGTGGTTTCGACGAAAGATAGCGTTTGTCCGCTCGAATGCACGTAGTGATCGTCTGCCTGAGTGTAGCCAAATCGTTTGAGCGCGGCAACTGAAATTCGCGGCGGACCCGCCTCGCCTTCGGTTAACCTTGTATGAACGGCAAAGTTGCACAGGCGCGCCAGTTCGTCCGGCTCCTTCCATGATTCCAGCTCGGCAAACTGATCCGCGCCCATCAGCAGGTACAGCGTCGCCGGCTGGCGCAGCGTCGCCAGGAAGTAGCGCACCGTGTCGATCGTGTACGAGTGCCCGGGCCGCCGAATCTCCACGTCCGATGCCATGAAATGCCGGTTGCCCTTGGTCGCCAGCCGAACCATCGCGAGCCGATGCTCCGCGGGCGCCAATTCGCTCTTCGCCTTATGCGGTGGCGACGCGGCCGGAATGAAATATACCAGGTCGAGCCGGATTGCCTCGCGGACTTCCTCGGCCGCGCGCAGATGCCCGAGATGAATCGGATTGAAAGTGCCGCCGAACAATCCTACCCGCATGCGATTTCAGCTTCGCGGCTCAGACGCGAACTTGTCCGGTCCCGCCAACGACATACTTGTACGTGGTCAACTCGTTGAGTCCCATCGGTCCGCGCGCGTGCAGCCGATTCGTCGAGATTCCGGTCTCGGCCCCGAATCCGAATTCGAAACCGTCGGTGAAACGCGTTGACGCATTGACGTAAACCGTAGCCGAATCGACCTCGCGTTCAAAGCGCGCCGCCGCTTCCGTGTCGCTGGTGACGATCGCGTCCGCAAGATGAGACCCGTGACGCGCGATGAACTCGATCGCCTCGTCAACCGAATCCACCACTTTCACCGCCAGTATCAGGTCCAGATATTCCGTGTCCCAATCTTCGTCCGTCGCCGCGCGCGCCGCGGGAACGATTTTTCGCGTCCGCTCATCGCCGCGAATTTCGACGCCCGNCGCCGTCATCCGCGCGGCGAGCGCGGGCAGAAATTTTTCCGCGACNCCGCGATGCACCAGCAGCGTCTCCATCGAATTGCAGACCGATGGCCGCGAGCATTTCGCGTTCATGCAGATTTCCTCGGCCATCTTCAGATCGGCCGCGGAATCGACGTAGGTGTGGCAGATACCGTCGAAATGCGGCAGCAGCGCAATCGCCGAGCCTTCCAGCGCCTCCTTCAACGACTTGCCGCCGCGCGGGATTATCAGGTCGATCAACTCGCGGCTGCGCTTCATTATCTGGATTACTTCGCGATCCGGATCGCGGATAAAGGTCGCCGCGTCGGGATTCAGCCCCGCGTCCTTCAACGCTTGCGAGATCAAACCGGCCAGAAATCCGTTACTGCTTAGCGCTTCGCTGCCGCCCCGCAACACCACCGCGTTGCCGGCTTTCAGCGTCAGCGCGGCCGCATCCACCGTGACGTTGGGCCGAGATTCGTAAATGATTGCGATCACGCCGATCGGCACACGCCGCTTTTCGATCTTCAGCCCGTTGGGCCGCGTCCACTTCTCGATCGCAGCCCCGACCGGATCGTCGAGCGCCTCGACTTGAAGCACGCCCGCGGCCATCGCTTCGATTCGCTTGTCGTCGAGCGTCAGCCGCTCGACGAACGCTCCGCCGCGTCCGCTCTTGCGCGCGCGCTCCAGGTCGATTGCGTTGGCGCGGATAATTTCCGCGCGTGAATCGCGAATCGAGCTCGCCAACCGGCGTAGAAAATCGTTTTTCTCCGCCGTGGTGGCCTGCGCCATCCCCGGCGCCGCCGCCCGCGCCAGCCCGAGCGCGGTAACAGTGTCCGCTTCAATACTCATCCATCTTCGAGAATATATCCCGAACCCACTCAAATAAACTGCGCGCCTTCCGCCCTTATCCTTCTAACAGGGACGAAGTCCCGCATCTTTTCCTAGCATCGGGTGCAGGGGTCACCCCTGCCCAAGGAGGTGCGGAACCCACGGTGGGTTCCGCATTCAATAAAGTGGTTCCCCCTCCCTACGCGATCTCCTTGATGAGCACGAAGTTNTCGCGATGGATAATCTCGTCGGCCACTTTGTAGCCGAGCAGAGTCGGGATTTCAGTCGAACGGCGGCCGGCCACTTTCATCACGTCGGACGCTGGATAGTTCACCAGTCCGCGCCCGAACTCGACTCCGTCGGGATCGAGCAGGCTCACGCAATCGCCGCCGCCGAAGTCTCCCCGCACCTCCCGCACGCCCGAGGGCAGGAGAGAACGCCCCCGGTTGCAGAGCGCATCGGCCGCGCCCTTATCGACCGCGATTGAGCCCGCCGGCCGCAGCGCGAACGCTATCCAATGCTTTCGGCTCTTGAGCCGCACGCCGGCCGGCACGATCAGCGTGCCCGCCTCGCGCGCCGGNTCCAGCGCGATTGTGACGATGCCGGCTTCGCGCCCGCGCGCGATTATCACGGCGATTCCGGCCTGCGCCGCCTGCCGCGCCGCCTTCAACTTGGTCGCCATNCCGCCGCTCCCCAGCGGACCCGCATTCTCGGCCACCAGCCCGCGCATCCCGGCCTCCGGATCGTTGATCACGGGAATCAGCCGCGCGTCGCTACGCTCGCGAGGGTCTGCAGTCAGAACGCCATCCACGTCGCTCAAAATAATCAAGAGCTGCGCCTGCACGAGGCTCGCGACCAGCGACGACAGCACGTCGTTGTCGCCCAGCCGTATTTCCTCGACCGCGACCGTGTCGTTCTCGTTGACGATTGGAATCACGCCCGCGCCAAGTAATTCAGAAATGGTTTGATTCGCATTCTGACGGCGCCGGCGTTCCGCCAAGTCCTGATGGGTGAGCAAAATCTGCGCGACGGTCCGATCGTGGATGCCGAATGCGCGCGCCCACGCCGACATCAGCTCGATTTGCCCGGTGGCGGCGGCGGCTTGCCGCGCCGCGATGGTTGCGCCGTGAAGTTTCGAGAGTCGCGCGCGTCCCGCAGCCACCGCGCCCGACGTGACGATCACGATTTCATAGCCGGCCCGCACCGCCGACTCGATCTGCGCCGCGAGCTGCTCGATCACATCGATGCGCAGTCCTTCGGCGTCGGACAACACGGCGCTGCCGACCTTGATCACGATCCGCCGCGCGCGCGCGACCGCCGGTTCCTTGTAGTTCAGCTGGGACATGCGGCCGGCTGATCCATCGTATGAAGCATCCGCGCGATCGCCGCGACCAGCGGCGCCAGATTTTCGCCCTTGTCCGCCGAAATCGGGAACACTTCCAGCCCGGTGAGCTTGCGAAGCTCGCGCGCGGTCTTCTGTACCTCGTCGGCGGCGATCAGATCAATCTTGTTGAGCGCGACGATCGCCGGGCGCTCCGCCAGCGCGGGATCGAACGCCGCTATCTCGCCGCGCACGGTCGCGAANGCNGCNTCGGGNTTGTCCGCGCCGTCGAGCACGTAAACGACGAGCCGCGTGCGCGCCAGATGGCGCAAAAAACGGATGCCGAGTCCAAGCCCGCGATGCGCTCCTTCGATCAGCCCGGGGATATCGGCCAGTGTGAAACTTTCCTCGCCGGAGATGGACACGCGGCCGATGTTGGGCGCCAGCGTCGTGAACGGGTAGGACGCGATCTTCGGGCGCGCCGCGCTTAGAGCCGCCAGCAACGTCGACTTGCCCGCGTTGGGGAGTCCTACCAGCCCGGCCTCCGCGACCAGCCGCAGCTCCATCCGGATCCATCGCTGCTCGCCCGCGGTTCCGGGAGTCGCGATTCGCGGCGAACGCCGCGTCGAAGATGCGAAGTGCATGTTGCCGCGGCCACCCTCGCCGCCCTGCGCGATGATTGCCGTGTCGCCCGGCATCACCAGGTCCGCGAGTGTCATCCCGCTGTCCTCGTGGAAGATGATTGTCCCGGGCGGCACTCGCACCACGACGTCGTCGGCGCCGTGACCATATTGTTCCTTGCCGCGGCCGGGTTCGCCGTCTTTCGCGATCAGACGCGGCTGATATTTGAAATCGAGCAGCGTCGAGAGGCCCTCATCGACCTGGAAGATTACGCTGCCGCCGCGCCCGCCGTTGCCGCCCGCAGGTCCGCCGAACGGCCGGAATTTCTCGCGCAGAAACGCGATGGCGCCGTCGCCGCCCTTGCCGGCGTGCACGAATACTCTGGCTTCATCAATAAATCGCATGGCGGCCTAACCACTATAGCCCATCTGAGGCCCGTTCCCGACGACCTCAACTTTTTTGCCGCCATACCTAGGCCGTGAATAGGCTACGCGCCTTTTTTTCTGGACCGGCACGGACGATCCCCTCTCTCTTCGCAACCTATCGCCTTTACGCGGACCCAGCGCTCCGCTTTGCACGCCTAGAAACAAATCTCCGCCAGCGCTCGGACTGCGTTTATATCGCCGGTGCCGATCAGCATCGTCTTGACGGGCGACGCCTTCCAGGCCTTGAGCCGGTCCGCGATTCGCTCGCGACTGCCGACCAGCGCGATCTCATCGACCAGCTTGTCAGGCACCAGCGCCATCGCCTCGGTCTTCTTGCCGGCCAGGTACAGGTCCTGGATTTTCACCGCGGCCTCTTCGTAGCCGAGCCGCTTGGCGTAGTCGTTGTAGAAGTTTTTCGCGCGCGCGCCCATCCCGCCGATGTACAGCGCGAGCATCCACTTCACCGGCATCCGGCATCCCTCGAGATCCGAGCCCATGATGCAGCTGACGAACGGCGCGACGTCGAAATTTTCGAGGCTCTTTTTGCCGCCGGTTTTCGCAAAGCCATCCTTGAGCGGCGCGTCATAGATGTCCCATCGCTCCGGATTCATCCAGGCCGGAATCACGCCGTCGGCAATTTCCGCCGCGAGCGCGATTCCCTTGGGGCTGATCGACGCAGTGTAGATCGGTATGTCCACCCGCCCGTGCAGGATGCTCTTGAGCGGCTTGCCAAGGCCGGACGCGCCGGGACCGGTGTATGGGATGTCGAATTCCTTTCCGTGATGCTCAAGGGGTACTTCGCGCGCGAGAATTGTCCGCACGATCTCGATGTACTCGCGGGTGCGCTGCAGTGGCTTGCCGTACGGCACGCCGTGCCATCCCTCGACGACCTGCGGACCCGACGGCCCGATGCCGAGGATGAAGCGGCCGCCCGACAGCGCGTCCAGCGTCATAGCGGTCATGGCGGTTGCGGCGGGAGTTCGCGCCGGCATCTGCATGATAGCGGTGCCGAGCCGGATTTTTTTGGTCAGCGCGCCGATCCAGGCCAGCGGCGTAATCGCGTCGGAGCCGTAAGCCTCGGCGGTCCACATGGAGTCGAACCCAACGCGTTCCGCTTCGAGGATGGTGTCCATCGGCAAGCCCATCTGGGCGCCCGAATACCCGGAAATTAAACCTAGTCGCATTGAAATTACTCCCGTCGCGGGAAAGTCCGCGTCACCCGTCAGCTAAGGTTGCGCAAACAAGAAAAGCTCCATGGCATACCGAGGAGCTTCGACTCAAGTCTTGCGCCCATTGCGGTACCGTGAGAAGCGCCTTGCACTCAAAACCGATCTCGAACTTCACGTTTGCAAGCCGTCTGGTGTTGGTGCTACTGCCAATCACGATTCAAAATAGAAATTCCGGCTGAGGAGACACCCATGTTGAAAACCCGCTTCACGGAAATGTTCGGCGTTGCCGCGCCCATCACTTGCGGTGGCATGACACGAGTGGGCACGGCCGATTTGATTGCCGCCGTCGCCAATGCCGGAGCACTCGGTTTCATCACCGCGCACTCGGCCGGAAAGCCGGAAAATCTAGCGAAGGAAGTTAAACGTTGCCGCGACATGACCGACAAGCCGTTCGGCGTGAACCTGACGATCCTGCCAAGCATCACGCCGATTCCTTACGACGAATATCGCCAGGCGATCATCGAGAGCGGCGTCAAGGTCGTAGAGACCGCGGGCAACAATCCGCAGCCCCATCTGCCGGCGTTCAAGGCGGCGGGCGTCAAGGTGATCCACAAATGCACCAGCGTGCGCCATGCCGTGAAGGCGCAGGCCATCGGCGTCGATTGCGTGTCGATCGACGGGCTGGAATGCGCCGGCCACCCGGGCGAAGACGATGTCGGCGGACTGATCCTGTTTGCGGCGACGGCGGACAAGCTCACCATCCCGATTATTGGGAGCGGCGGCATTGCGGATGCGCGCGGCCTCGTGGCGGCACTGGCGCTGGGTTGCGACGGCGTCAACATGGGCACGCGTTTCATGGCGACGAAGGAAGCCCCGATCCATCAGAAGGTAAAGGAAGCGATCGTGGCGAATGACGAGCGCAGCACGAACCTGATCTTCCGCACCCTGCACAACACGGCGCGTGTTGTAAAAAACGCGGTCAGTGACGAAGTCGTTGCCATCGAGCGGCGCGGCAATGCCAAATTCGAAGACATCGAGAATCTTGTGTCCGGAACGCGCGGCGCCATCGTGTTGGATAAGGGCGACATCGGCGCCGGCATCTGGACGGCCGGCCAAAGCCAAGGCCTGATTCACGACATTCCGTCCTGCGCCGATCTCGTCGCGCGGATCGTGCGCGAAGCCGAAGCCATTATCCGCAATCGTTTGGACAAGGTGCTCGTCGCGTAAATAAAAAAAGCCCCACGGCTCACCGCGGGGCTTCGATTCAATCTTGCGGGCTGACGGTCCCTAAGCAGACGCCCCAGCGGTTTCGGCGGCTGGAAGCGGCTCGACGCTCACTTGCCGCTTCTCACCCTTCGGCTCGTACTTAACCACACCATCGATGAGCGCGTAAATCGTATAGTCGCGGCCCAAGCCAACGTTGCGTCCCGGATGCACGCGAGTGCCGAGCTGGCGGATGAGGATATTGCCGGCCTTGACGGTCTGGCCCGCGTAAATTTTGATACCACGGCGCTGGCCCGGACTGTCGCGGCCATTGCGCGTCGAACCTTGGCCTTTCTTGTGCGCCACGCGATGTCTCCCTGAATTTGTCGAGCGGCCTTCCGAGCCGCAGTTCAATTAAGATTAGCGCTGGCGTCTATGCGCCGGCGGAAATTTCCTCGATCTTGAGCACGGTCAGTTCCTGGCGATGGCCCCGCTTGCGGCGGTAGTTCTTGCGGCGCTTCTTCTTGAACACGATAATCTTGGTGCCGCGCGGCTGCTGGACGATCTTTGCCGTCACCGACGCGCCCGCGACGACCGGGGTGCCGACCTTGGGCGCTTCGCCGCCGACCGCCAGCACATTGTCAAGTGATATAGCCGCGCCAACCTCGCCGGCGAGCCGCTCGACCGTTATCTGGTCCCCGACGCCGACGCGGTACTGTTTTCCGCCTGTCTTTACTATTGCAAACATCGCTATGCCGAACGAGAACAATTATCGGACGCAGCCCGGCGTGTCAACGCATCGGGCGTTGCGCGCGACCCAACAAGCTGCTGCGCGTTGATCAGTCGATGCCCAGTCGCTCGCGGCCTTCGGGAGAAATCATCTGCGGGGTCCACGGCGGATCCCACACCAGATCGACCTCCGCCTCCGACACGCCCGGGATGCTCATGATTTTGTAGCGCGCGTCGGTCGCGATCGAGGCGCCCATGCCGCATCCCTGCGCCGTCAGCGTCATCTTGACTTCGACTTTCTTGGCGCCGTCGCCGCCGTCCTTCACTTCCATTCCATAGACGAGGCCGAGGTCAACGATGTTGACCGGGATCTCGGGATCGAAGCAGGTCTTGAGCTGCTCCCAGACCATCGCTTCGAGATCGCCGCCGGCCGACGCCGGCACCGCGCCCGCATCTTCGGGCTTTTTGCCGAGCGCATCGGCGTCCTTGCCCGCGACGCGGAACAGACCGCCGTACGCGGGAATCTGCAAGGTGAAGGTTCCGCCGAGCGATTGCGTGATAGAGGCCTCGGTCCCCTTTGCCAGCATCATTTTGTTTCCGGCCGGGATCCGGACGCCTTCGCACTCGCGGGTCAGTTCAACGCGTTCCATCGGCAAATACCTTCCTTGTCAGACCTCCCATTGTAACGCGACGACTGGGTGCGGGCCATAGGCATGGCGCGAGACTTCGCCAATCAGCGGTTCCTGGTGGGAACGTTCACATAGCCTGGCGTTGCCGTCACGATGCGCCCCTGATAAAGCGAAGGAAGGACGAAGGACAGGCAGGTGGAGGAAGCGGGAATCCCAGGCGCGAATCAGCGTCATTTTGGCATCTCGGCCAAGCAGAAGCTCTACCAGTTTCTGTGCTCACGGCCGGCGGGCGCCGACGCGGGCGAGCTGGTCGGGCTGCTGCTGAGCGGAGCCGGCTCGGACCCTGAGCTCGGCGCGCGAATTGTCCGCCAGCTACTCGACGGCGATCCGAATTTCATCTTCGATGCCGACACTGCCCTGTGGCGGCTTGCGCAGAGCGATCGCATCCGCGTTGCGCTCGACCAGGCCGAGTTCACGGTGGTCGATCTGGAAACCACCGGCGGACGCGCCGGCCCGGGCACGATCATCGAGATCGGCGCATACCGGATGGTCGGGCGGCGGCTCACCGAAACTTTCTCGACGCTGGTGCGGCCGGATGGCGGCATCGTCCCGCGCTTCATCACGGGGCTCACGTCGATCACGACGGAGATGGTTCGCGAGGCGCCGCCCATCGAGGATGTGCTGCCCGCGTTTCGCGAGTTCATGGGGGAGCGGGTGATGGTCGCGCACAACGCGGCCTTCGATTTTGGATTTCTCGACTTCGAATACCGCCGCATCTTTGGAATTGGCCTCGGCAACCCGGTGCTATGCACTCTCCGGATGTCGCGCCGGTTCATGCCGTCGCTCAAGCGCCGCCGGCTCGATCTGCTCGCGGAGCATTTCGGGCTTTCGCTCGAAGGACGGCATCGCGGACTGGGCGACGCGCGGATGGCCGCGGAGCTGCTCTCGATTTTTCTCGAGATGGCGGAGCGGATGGGTATCACGCGGCTGGATCGCCTGCTCGACGACCATCATCGCGGACTTGCGGGCAGGAGAATCGAACGTCACGTGCCGCCGGAGGAAATCGCTGCTATTGCGCATGCGCCCGGCGTTTACATGATGCGCAATGAGCGCGGCGATTTGCTGTACATCGGCAAGGCGCGGCGGCTCCGGGAGCGGGTGAGCTCATACTTCACGGCGTCGGTGAAGGCAAAGACGGCGGAGCTGGTCTCGCACGTTTACAAAATCGAGACGCGACCGACGCGCTCGCCGCTCGAGGCGGCGCTCGACGAAGCGCGGCTCATCCGCGAGCTGAAACCACCGTACAACCGGATGCTGAAATCGGCGGCGCCCGCGTATTTCATCAAGCTCGACATGATGGACGAGTTTCCGCGCGTGACGATCTCGACAAAGATGAGTGCGCGGCGCGGCGTGATGCATCTGGGGCCGTTCATCGGCCGCCGCAGCATCGAGCATTCAGTTCGCGCGCTGGCGAGAATCCTCGGCCTTCGCACCTGCGGCGGAAAGCTCGAGCCGAGCGAGGATTTTTCGCCGTGCATCTATGGGCAGATGGGGCATTGCACCGCGCCGTGCAACCTGGCGATCGACGCAGAAGGGTACGCGGAGCGGGTTCGGCGCGCGGTTGGTTTTCTCCGCGGGCGGATCGGCCCGCTGCTGGGTGAATTGGCCAAGGCGCGCGACCAGGCCGCGGCCGCGATGCGCTTTGAGGAGGCGGCGCGCTTTCGCCACCATCTTGAGGCGCTGACCACGCTGGCGCATCGCGCGACCCGTCTCAGCCAGGTGGTGACGGAAAACAATCTCGTGATCGTGACAGGCGAGGCGGCCGATCGCGCAGCGCACGTCGTGCTGTCGGGACGGCTTGCGATGACGCGCCATCTGGAGACGGGAGACGCCGCAGGCGAGGTGGCGGCGTTCGTCGCGGGCAATTACCAGCGATACAAGTTGAAATACGTCGAGCGCGGAGAGTTGGAGGCTATGACGATCGTCGCACGATGGCTCCGGGAGCGCGCGCCCGACGAGGGTCGTCTCATCTATCTGGCCGGTCCGCATCTGGATCCCGTCGCCCTGGCGGGCTGATCACTGTTCGTTGGTCGTCGCGCCGCCGCTATTTCTTTGCGTGCGTGCCCTTGCCGGTCAGAACGACAGAATTCGGCGAGTTACTCGCGTTGCTGTTGATCGTGAGTATGCCGCTGCGCCAGCCGTAGCCGGTCGGCGAGAACCGGATAGTCACCGAGCATTTGGACTGGGGTCTGATCGTCGCCCTGCAGCCGTTCACCATCGCGAAATCGCCGCTGGTGACGATGCTCGAAAACGTGACCG
>JGI20175J14863_1000039_pt1 | contig 19984 bp, 14 predicted proteins | sample NGESurdeep072012_2_FD_14863 | JGI IMG/M metagenome (IMG submission 14863)
GTCGTACTGGTTTGATCTTCCGACCGGGCCGACGATCGTGGCGTTTTTGGCGCTGGGCTTCGCGGCGAGTTATGTGAGGGGGAGACTGAGGGAGTGACCTGTCTGGAGTCGCCATCAGATCCGCGAGCGCCTGTTCACGCTGGCCGCGGAAGCCTGCCTCAGGATGTAACGCTGCGGCTGGCCGTGCAGTTGCCAGCCGTGTCAGAGGCAAGCCAATCTCAATGCGTCCCACCTCGCGTCACGACCAGTATCCTGAAGGTCCCGGGAACCGGCATCGGTCGCGGACGAGGATTTTCCGCGGTCGCCGCAGGCGGTGGGGTCAGGTCCGACGTCGGTAGATAAATTGTCCCGCTATTGCCATCGACGGCCATTGTCCGCGCACCCAGCTCGGTCTTTACCGTCTGCGCCAGCTCGAATTTGTCCGGCGACACTTCCCGAACCACCGTCAAAGTTCCGTCGAAGCAGCTCGCAAACAAGAGTCCATCGTCGAATGCAGTCGCGTCCACGAACGCGCCAATCGGAAAATCCGCCACGATCTTTCCGTCGTCGGCATTCATGATCACCAGTTTGCCGTTCCGGCAGCCGACAAATAGCCTTCGCGATACCCGGTCCATGGATATTCCCGTAGGATGCTTTCCCGGGCCGAGCGGCCAGCGCGCGATCACTTTCATCGCATGCGTATCGACCACGGCCACTTCGTCTCTGTCTTCGATATTCACGTACACCCGGCCCTTGCCGTCGGCGACCGCGAACTCCGGTGAACCTCCGAGATCGATCGTCGCCGATGCCATCCCGCCCTTGGGGTCAACGTCCGGCGCGATCGCAACCATCTGGTGCGCGTCGCCGCAAAAGACCAGCACTTGCTTACTCGCCGGATCGTAGATGATACCGTCCGCATCTTCAGCCGCAGGGACTTTGCCCAGAGTCGCTCCTGTGTTCAGGTCAAACACGATCACCGAAGCGCCCTTGCCATCGCTGATAAACCCGCGGCCAGCATCCGGCACCAGAACCACACCATGAGCCCGCGAAGTTCCGGGGATGTCGTGGACCGTTTTGCCCGTCGACACGTCGATCACCATCGTATGAGTCGTTCGGGTGACGTATAGAAGCTGGCCCGCCGCGTTGAGCGTGACGTCGTCCCATCCCCCATCACCGCCCACTTTCAGGGTCGTGGCCAGCGCGTAGGTTTGGTCAGTCGCGGGCGCAGCAGCCGCGGCTTGAATCTCGCCGAGACCGACAGATAAGAAAATTGCAAAGATTAAAATTCGTGCGGCGACGTCTTTCATCCGGGATTTCCATTTTGGATCTTTCGGCAAAGTGTACCTGCTCTGCCAGCTTGAATGTACTCCGTTTCGCTGCACGTTTGAGCGACGGCGGAAGCTATTGAAGTTCCTTCGTGCAGACACGATACTGTTTCAACCGCTCAGTCAAGGAGAACCGATATTGGACCTAAGCACAATCATCGCAGAATTGAAGAGCGAAAGAGAGAGGATAGGTCGGGCAATTGCTGCCCTAATCGGAAGCGCGGGTGTGAGTGGCAAAGGCGCCACTCGAAAAGCTGCGCATAAGAGACAAGGCGGCATTACCCCGGCAGGGCGACGCCGATTGTCACTGGCGATGAAAAGACGTTGGGCGCAGCGGCGAGCAAGAAATTTGCCCGCTAAGGCTGCCGCGCCAAAGACACGTGGGCGACTCACACCCGCGGGCAGGAAGAGGCTGTCCGAAGCGATGAAAAAGCGCTGGGCGGAAAGGAAGGCAAAAGCATCCTGAGCAGGCGCTCGTCAAGGTCCTTTCGAGTGGCGTCAGGGGTTCGTTGTTTGCGAGAGTTGTGGCCACCTCAAAACGACCGGCAAAGAACCGTTGAAATAGGCGATCGCTTAGCCAGAAACGGCCCGCCAAGCTGGGGCATCCCAACACATGCACTCCGGCCGAAGAGCGGCCCTTACCGAAGAGCCAGCGGACCAGAAGGCGATAGCTGTGCCGGAACAGAATGTCGACGGGAGCATCGACTGGCTTAGAGAAGTACTCGCGATACAGGCTGGCCACGTAGTTGTCGAGCGCGCTTAAACGGACCCCGTTACACTGTCCGCAGACGTCTCTCACAGTGACAGGCCCAAGGACGGCACCGTCTCGCGTCTGATCAACGAAGGTAGTGTACCCCACCTTTTCTGACAGAAATTTCGGAAAGATCTCTTCTCGGGTCAGCGGGCCGGGTGATTTACAGTACGCGCAGAGTCTCACGGTTTCCCCAACTACGACCTGTCTGGGATCCGGTGGCTGTCAAATGTGGCTGCCAAACGCCTTCGGGCGGCAGCCGATCGCGGAAAAACCTTTGATTTGATTGGTGATCCCAGCGGGAGTCGAACCCGCGTTCCCGACGTGAGAGGCCGGTGTCCTAACCACTAGACGATGGGACCATCGCCGCGTGCGCCGCCGACGGCGCGCGCTTTGCAAAAATCGTTGGCTGAGGAGGCAGGACTCGAACCTGCAATCGCCTGATCCAGAGTCAGGTGCCTTACCAATTTGGCCACTCCTCAGCGCAGCCCTGAAATATAACCAACGGCCATCGCCCGCGCCACCGGGCGCCGCGTACGATGCTACCTGATTGCGGTGTGGCGAAGCGTCTCGGCGTGACGATTGACCAGCGCGTCGCATCGCGACAGCAGGGCCGGGTTGGCCGAGTGGCGTTCGATCATGTAGCTCAGCTCGCCGAGGTCGTGGACCAGCAAGCGCAGGCATCGCTCGTACTCATCGGGCGCCTGCAAAGCCTTCAGCAGATCCGAGACGAGGTCTTCGAGTTCGGTTTCTTCGACATCGAGTGCGATCTCGAGGGCGCGTTCGAGCTTGATTCCGGGGGTTGCGTCGCGCTGAGACTTTTCGAGCAGCGCCCGCAGGCGCACGATGGTGGCGTCTTCGAGCGAGATTGGACTGGGCTTGTCAAGCATCGATTCCTGATCGAGCACGGTAGTGACCAGGTCCAGCGCGCCGACGTGGCGCGCTTCGTCACGCGCCATCGCGAACCAGAAATCCTGCAGGCCCGGTTCGCTCGCAAAGATCTTCGCGAAGCGCACATACAGCGCCATGCTTTGTTTTTCCAATGCGATCGTCGCATCGAGGACTTCACGCGTCGTGGGCATCGTGGACCGATGATACCTTCTATCTTCGCGGGCGGTAAAGCGCGGAGGCCCGACCGCGTTCGAGCGATCGGGCCTCCGGATGGAATTGCGCAACTGTTATTTCGCGAGCTCGGTCGCGCGCGTCTCGCGAATGACGATGACCCGAATCTGCCCGGGATAGGTCATGTCGGTTTCGATTTTGCGCGCCACGTCGCGCGCCAGCATCGAGGTTTCCTCGTCCGAGATCTGGGTGGGCTCGACGATCACGCGCATCTCGCGCCCGGCCTGCACGGCGAAGCATTTTTCGACGCCCTTGAACGACTTCGCAATCGTCTCGAGATCCTCGAGCCGCTTGACGTAGCTCTCGAGCACCTCGCGCCGGGCTCCCGGACGCGCGCCCGACAGCGCATCGGCCGCATCGACCAGCGGCGCCAGAATAGTCTCGGCCTTGACTTCCTCATGATGCGCGGCGATCGCGTTTACGATCTTCGCCGACTCGCCGTATTTGCGGGCGATCTCGCCGCCGATCAACGCGTGCGAGCCTTCGACCTCGTGAGTCAGCGCCTTGCCGATATCGTGCAGCAGGGCAGCGCGACGAGCCTGCTTTTCGTTCAGCCCCAGCTCGGCGGCCATCGCGCCGCAGATGAACGCGGCTTCGATCGAATGCATCAACACGTTCTGCGCGTAGCTGTAGCGATACTTGAGCATCCCGAGCAGCTTGACCAGTTCGGGATGGATTCCGTGCACGCCGACCTCGATGATCGCGCGCTGACCGGCCTCGCGAATCGATTCCTCGACCTGCTGCTCGGCCTTGCGAACGACTTCCTCGATACGACCGGGATGAATGCGGCCATCCGAGATGAGCTGCTGGAGAGCGACGCGCGCTATTTCGCGCCGGATGGGATTGTGACAGGAAATCACCACGGCCTCGGGAGTATCGTCGATAATTATATCGACGCCGGTGGCCGCCTCGATCGCCCGGATATTGCGTCCTTCGCGGCCGATGATGCGGCCCTTCATCTCGTCGTTGGGCAGCGCCAGCACCGAGACCGTGCGCTCGGCGACGAACTCGCCGGCCAGCCGCTCGATGGCGATTGCGATGACTCGTTTGGCGCGGCGGTCGGCCTCCTCGCGCGCCTCTTCCTCGACGATTCGTATGTGCTTGGCAGCGTCGGTGCGCGCCTGGCCGATCATCTCGTCCATCAGCGAGCGCTTGGCTTCCTCGCGAGTCAGGCCGGCGACGGCTTCGAGCTTGGTGCGCGCCTCGTCGATATGGGCTTGCAGCAGTTCTTCTTTATCGGTGAGGGTTTTCTCGCGCGAGCGCAGACTTTGATCGCGCCGGTTGAGATCGGCTTCGCGCCGTTCGAATGCTTCCTGGCGCTTTTCGAAAGTCTCCTCGCGTGCTTCGAGCTTCTGTTCGATCGCAGCTATTTCGCGCCTGCGATCGCGCATCTCGCGCTCGGCGTCGGCTTTCGCGCCGACCACGATATCCTTTGCCTTGAGTTCGGCCTCCTTTACTACCAGCTGGTTCCTGGCTTGAGCCTCCTTGGTTATTTCTTCGGCCTGAGCGCGCGCGGCCTGCAGGTTAACGGCGTCCTTACGCTGTTTCGTTATTCCCCAAATGAAAAAGACCGCGCCACCAACTATGAATCCCAGGATTGCCGTGAATAGAGCCACCCGGGTTTACCTCCTTGGTCCGCGTTCCGCGAGCTGGCAGTGGCGCTTCGCAGGCTCGATGAACGGCGGACTCGGTCACAATGATGTTTAGCCGCCGGTCGAGCCCCGTTTCGGGGATTCGATCGAGCAGCTGGAATGAATAGGCGAGTCCCACGCTGATCGCTTCGCGGCCCATCTGGCCGATGAAACGATCATAATGACCCCCGCCACGGCCCAGTCGAGTGCCTTCGAGTCCGAAGGCGACGCCGGGAACACAGACGAGAATTTTCGCGAACTTTTTGCGATCGAGAGGCTCGGCCGACTCGGACGGCTCCAGGATTCCATACGCGCCGCGGGCGAGTTCGGATCGATCGCGAATCCTTCGCGCGATGATCGTGCCCGCCGCCGCGTCAACGCGCGGATAGAAGACGGCGCGACCAGCGGCCAGCGCGTCCGGCAGGATGCGGTCGGTCGAGACTTCGTTACCGTGAGCTTTGTAGAGAACGATCGCGGATGCGGCGCGGTAGAAGCCGCTGGCGATCAATTGCCGCTCGATCATTTCGGACCATGCAGCGGCGCGCTCGCCGGGGAGCGCATCGCGGCACGCGATCATGATCGCGCGTAGATTTTTCTTTTCGTCCGCCACAGTCGTTGCCATGGCGGGAGCGGCTCAACTACTCGATTGCGCCGCGCCGTCGCGCGTGCCTGTCGTTGTCATTCTCGATCCGGCTGACAGCCGGCCTGTATCCGCGATACGTTCCATCGCGAAAGCCTTCGTTGCGGTTGAAAAATACTGCACGGGCCTCATGCTTGTAAGCACCGCGCTTAGGCCACTTTCGAGATCCACAATTCCCGCCCCCGTCCGAAACCGGTCACCTCTGGGATGCCACGCGCCGTCACGACGATTCATGCTCATTCGCCGTCGATAGCCGCGGACAGCCGTTTATTCATCGCCGCGATTCGATCCACCAGCTCCTGATGCTCCCGGCGCAGGTGCTCGAGCTCCTCGGCGAAATTTAACGCAGCCAGGATTGCCAGGTTCACTGAATTGATGGTTTGGCTCCCGGCCCGGATATCCTTGATCTTTTCGTCCACCGTCTCGGCCAAGGTCTTGACCCACTCATCGCCGGCATCGCTGGCGACCGTCAGGTTTTGTCCCATTATCTGGACGTTGACGCCCTTCATCTTCAGCCAAGATCGATCCCGTCGAAGCGGGTGAGGATCTTTTCGATCCTGCTTCGCACGTCGTTGCGCTCGTTTTCATGCTGCTGGCGCTCGGCGTTCAACTGCTTCACCTGGCCGGCGGCGTCGGCATAGCGTTTTTCGGTTTCCGCGAGTTTCTGAGCGAGTTGCTCATTTTCCTTGCGCAATTGCTGAATGCGCGCCACGGAAGCCTGAATTCGCTCGTCTAATTGCTTTAATACATCTGTCGCCATGAGAAAGAATCTTCTACCTTTAGTTTAATTTAGTCTAATTTTCGATTAACTGACCTGTCAAGCTGCATAAGAGCCGCTGGCACTCTGCTCTACTGCGCCGTCACTTGCAAACAGCGCATCGACAAACTCACGCGCATCGAACTCGCGCAAATCCTCGATCGCCTCGCCCAGTCCCACAAACCGCACCGGAATTTTGAGCCGATCCGCGACCGCCACCACCACGCCGCCCTTCGCCGTGCTGTCGAGCTTTGCCAGCACCACTCCCGTCAGCGGTACTGCGTCACCAAAAATCGCCGCCTGGCTGAGCGCATTCTGGCCCGTATTGGCGTCGAGCACGAGCCATGTCTCATGCGGGGCGCCGGGCAACTCGCGCGCGACTACGCGGGCAATTTTCTTGAGTTCCTCCATCAGGTTGACCTTGGTTTGAAGACGCCCGGCGGTGTCGATCAGGACCGTGCGCGTCTTTCGCGCGATCGCAGCTTTGACCGCATCGAAGGCGACCGCCGCGGGATCCGAGCCTGGCGATTGCTTGATGATGTCGGCGCCGGCGCGATCGCACCATACCTCGAGCTGCTCGATTGCGGCCGCGCGAAACGTATCTGCCGCGGCAACGATCACGCTGCCGCGCTCGGCCTTGAGCCGGGCCGCGAGTTTCGCGACCGTCGTCGTTTTGCCCACGCCGTTGACGCCGACCAGCATGATGACCAACGGCGCATCGCCCGAGTCGGCAGGCCGGCGCTCTGCGGACATCAGGATCGTGGCGATCTCGGCCTTGAGCGCGTCGCGGATCGCGTCGGGGCGATTGTCGTTGCCCAACTTTGCGCGCACCGCGGAGGCAATCTTCATGCTCGCCTCGACGCCAACGTCGGCGGCGATCAGCGCTTCCTCGAGGCCCTCATAAATGTCGTCGATCTTTGCGCTTCCGGTCAGCGCGGCTCTGATGCGCGCGAGAAAGTTTTCGCGCGTCTTGCGCAGTCCCAACCCAATTCTGACCGGTTCGCGAACAGTCGGAGGCGGCGCGACGTATTGTGCCGGCTGAGCGGCGGCCGGCTCGGCGGTTTCGGGCGTTGGTTCAGCCGCGAGCTCGGCAGCCTGCGGCAGTTCCGCTTCCAGACGGGGCGGAGGCGACGGGCGCGCCTTGCGGAGGCTCCACTGAATCAGGACTTCAATGAAAACCAGGCCCGAACCGGCGCCGGCGGCGATAATCAGAATGAGCGCGATGTCGAAAGGATGCACGTTGCGTTGTCCGAAAAAAATAATCCTGAAGAATTTTTTTCTGCGCCAAGAATAACAGTCGTGGTCCCGCTCCGAAACCGGCAGGGGTCACCCCGGCCGTGGCGACGGCAGCGCAGTATTAAGCCGTTGGCAGGGCTCGCGCGCAACAACGGAGCGCGGCCTTAACGGTGGGTGCAGGGGTCACCCCTGCAAACCCACGGCGGGTTTCACATTCGATTACGTTCCCGGCTATAAGAAATGCGGGCCGCGACGAGATGGCAAAATCACGCGGACCCTCGATCACGAAGGGAGATCCTCTGGAAATGGCCAAGCTCAAAGGCAAGGTGGCAATCGTAACCGGCGCAAGCCGTGGCATCGGCAAGGCAATCGCCGAACTGTTCGCCAAAGAAGGCGCCAAGGTCGTGTGCTCCGCGCGCACGCTCAAAGAGGGCGAGCATCCACTGGAGGGCTCGCTCGAGACCACCGTCGCCAGCATCAGGAAGACGGGCGGCGAAGCAACCGCCGTCACCTGCGACGTCTCGTCGGAAGCCGACTGCGAGAAACTGGTCGCGGAAACGCACAAGTCTCTACGGACCGGTTGACGTACTGGTGAACAACGCGGCGTTGACCTACTTCATTCCGGTCAAGGATTTCCCGCCCAAGCGATGGATGCGCTCGTTCGCCGTAAACATTCACGGCCCGTTCATGCTGAGCCATCTGGTGCTCAAGGACATGATCCCGCGCAAGTCCGGATCGATCGTCAACATTTCGTCAGGCGCGGCGATCGGACCCGGCCGCGGACCATACAAGAACGCCACCGTCTTTCGCGGCGGCGTATGCTACGGCGCCGAGAAGGCCGCGCTCGAGCGCTTCACGCAAGGACTCGCGGAAGAAGTTTACGACGACGGAATCTCGGTAACTTGCGTGTCGCCGTCGCAAGTCGTCGCGACTCCGGGCACGGTTCATCATCACCTGGTCACAGGACCCGACGACCCCAGCGGCGAGCCGGTCGAATGGATGGCGCAGTCGGCGCTCATTCTCGCCACCGAACCGCTCGACAAGGTGACGGGGTTGGTGACGTACAGTCAGCCGCTGCTCAAGCAGTACGGCGTGATCGAAAAGGGCGTCGGAATCGGATTTGGCCGCACCGGCAGCGGCTACAGCCTGATCTAGCCGCTGCCCAAGATTTTGACCAAAAGCGGCGCGACGATCATCCGATCGCCGCGCCGCTTCGTCACTGTTTTCTTACGCCGCTTGCGGGATTTGCAGCGAGATAATCCGCGAGACGCCCGGACGATCCATCGTTACGCCGTGAATCTGATCGGCACGCTGCATGGTGCGCTGGTTGTGCGTGATCACGATAAACTGCGAGCGCTGTTTCAGCTCGGCCATCAGTGTCGTGAAGGCCGCGAGGCTGAACTCGTCGAGCGGGGCGTCAACTTCGTCCATCACGCAGAACGGGCTGGGATTGAGCAGGAACAGCGAGAAAATCAGCGCCATCGCGGACAGCGCTTTTTCTCCGCCTGACAGCAGCCCGATCTCCTTGACCTTCTTGCCCGGCGGCTGCACCAGCACGTTCACGCCCGCCTCGAGCACGTCGCCGGCGTCGGTCAACTCGAGCCGTCCCTTGCCGCCGCGCAGCAGTTTAGGGAACAGCTCGGCAAAGTTTTTCGCCGCGCCCTCGAACGTCTCGGCGAAACGTTTTCGCGCCTCGCGATTCAGATGCGTGATCGTCTTGGTCAGATCGTCGAGCGCACTCTGCAGATCGGCGCGCTCGGCGCCGAGCATGCCGGCGCGTTCCTCAAGTTCCTTGACTTCGCTGTCGGCGGCCAGATTCACCTCGCCAATTCGTTCCATCTTCGCGCGCAACTCGACGATCCGCGCGTCGTCATGCGCCGCAACTCTGCCGTCCAGCGCGGGAATTATCTCGGCCGCCATCGCGTCGAANTCGGCGCCGAATTTCTCGATGAACGCGCGCGCCAACTCCTCGCTGAGCGCGCGGGCNCGTTCGCGCTTGAGGCCGCACTCTGTCGCCTCGGCTTCCAGAGCCGTCAAGCTCTCCTGCGCATTCTTGTAGTCAGCACGGCGCCCCTCCAGCGCACGCTCGGATGCGTCGCAATCCGCGCGCAGGCGCGAGAGTTCCGCTTCGAGTTCGCCTTCGCGGGCGCGCGCCGCAGTGTCCTGCGCCGACAGCGTCTCGAGTTCGCGCTCGAACTCGGCGCGTTCGACGTGCGAGCGTTGCAGGGTTGCGCGATGCTCGTCGAACTGCGCTTCCAGATCGTCCGTCTCGCGCCGCGCATGCGCCAGTTCGCTTTCGAGCGCGCCGAGCCGCGACTTGCGCGCCTCCGCCTTGGAGGCCGCTTCGAGCATCACGGCGCCAATCTGCTGCGCGGTCGCGCGCCGCGCCGCGATCTCGCCGGCCATCGCGCCCAGCCGCGCCCGCGCCTCCTGCTCGGCCATCGCCAGTTCTTCCAGGCGCGCGTTTGACGTGATCACGAGTTCGGCGAGCTCGCTCAGGCGGCGGCGTGAATTGCCGCCGTGGGCTTCCGCGAGCGCGACCGATTGTTCGGCGCGGGCCAGTGCGCCGCGACGTTCGATGGCAACTCGTTCTGCTTCGCGCGCAATCCCCCGTCCCTGATCGAGCGCGGCGTCCGCGCGCTCGCGTTCAGTGCGAACCGCGGCGAATTGGCCGACTCGGGTGCGATGTTCTTCTTCTGCGCGCGCCAGTTCGCGCGTCTGGGCTTCAATTGCCGCGATATCCACCGCCGCGTGATTGTCTTCGGCGCTGCCACCGCTGATCATTCGGCCGGGCCATACGAGGTCGCCGTCGCGCGTTACAAAAACGGTCCCGTGACCATTGAGATTGGACGCCGCCAGCGCGGAACGCAGGTCGTCGGCCAGCATCACATGACCCAGCATCGCTTCGGCAACGGGCCGGATGCGCGGCTCGAATTCGAGCATCTCGATCAGCCGTCCCGCGATACCGGGGGCCTCGATCGCCGGATGCGCCGCAACCGCGGTGCCGGGTTCCTGCACGAAGTCCATCCGGCCCGCGCGATTCTCTTTGAGGATCTCTATTGCGCGCAGCGCGAAATCCGGCGACTCGACTATCACCGCGTCCATCTGATCGCCGAGCACGGCTTTGAGAGCCGGCTCCAGCCCAAGCGGCGCTCGCATCACCTGTTTGAGGATCGAAGGATCGACGGCGGGACGATCGCCGTTGAGCGATTCAAGGATCGTGCGGAGTCTCAGATCGACGCCGTTGGAGGAATGATTGGATTGAAGTTCGCCGCGCGCGCCCAGCACGCCACGCAGCGAATTGACGCGCGCGGTCAGGTGATCGAGCGCGGTGCGCGCCTCGATCTCGCGCTCTGCGGCCCCGCGCCGCGCCCCTTCCATCTCGGCCGCCGCCGCGCGCGACGCTCCCAGGTCCGCTTCCGCCGCACGCATTAATTCGCGCGCGGCCTCGAGCGCGGCTGCCAGGACAGGCGCCTCGAGCGTGGTCGCGCCGAGGCGCTTTTCGAGTTCCGCGCGCTCGCCGGCAAGATCGCCCAGCCGGCCGCGGATTACCGCGGCCTCGCGCACGACGTCGGACAAGTCGTCCTTGCATTCCTCGCCGCGGCGCTCGGCCTGCTTGAGTTCGTGATTGGCAGCCTCGTGCTTGAGGGAAATTTCCTTGAGGGCAACGTCGGCGTCGCCGCCGCCCGCGGCAAGTTCGCGCGCGAGCATCGCGCCCGCCGCGGCGCGATTGCCGCGCGCCAGCGTCGCCTTCGATTCCAGTTCGATGAGACGCGCGCGCAGCTCGATTTCGAGCTGGGAGGTCGCGTCGAGCCGCCGCTGCAAAAATCCGCGCGTGCGGGCGCGTTCATTGGCTCCGGAATGAAGATTTTCGAGTTCGCGCTGAGCGCCGCCCAGCTCAGAGCGGGCCGACTGCGCGGCCGACGCGGCCGCATCGACTTGCTCGCGTATCGCGGTAACGCCGGCGCGGGCGCTGTCGAGCCGGCTCTTCAGCTCCGCGTCGCGGCCGGTCTGTATCGCCAGCTCTTCGCGCTGATCGATCAGGCGCCGTGCCGCGGCGTAACGTTCCAGTTCGCCGAGTTCCGCCTTGACGACCTTGTAGGTCTCGGCTTTTTTGGCTTGCCTGCGTGCGAAGCTGAGTTGACGCTCGATTTCGCTGAGCACGTCGTCCACGCGCGCGAGATTTTCTTTCACGCGCTCGAGCTTGCGCTCGCTCATCTCGCGCCGGCCCTTGAACAGCGACAAGCCGGCAGCTTCCTCGACGAGAGTGCGCAGCTCGTGCGGCTTGGCCTGGATAATTTCCTCGATTCGGCCCTGCTCGACCAGCGAATAGCCGCGGCTGTGAATCTGCGCCGCCATGAAGAACTCGGTGATATCCTTCAACCGGCACGGAATTTTGTTGAGCAGATATTCCGACTCGCCGGAGCGATACGCGCGCCGCGTCACCGCGACTTCGCTGAGGGCAGCATACGGCTCGGGAAGCCGGCTGCCTTCTTCGGCCTCCAGCACGAGAGAAACCTCGGCCATTCCGGCCGCGGGATTCGACTCGTTGCCGGCGTAAATGAGGTCCTCGATGCTCTTGCCGCGAAGCCGCGTCGGCGCCTGCTCGCCGAGCACCCATCGGATCGCATCGACGACGTTCGATTTGCCGCATCCGTTGGGACCGACCACCGCCGTCATCCCCGGCGCGAAGCCGATCGTCGTCGAATCGAGAAAGGATTTGAAGCCTAGTAGTTCAAGGCTCTTAAGACGCATGCTCCCTCCGCCTCCACCACACCACCACCTGCCCAAAGTTTATCCCAAAGTACCCTCGGAGGGTCAAGAGCACCCCCAACATATCGTGTGTCGCAGGACAGGCATCCACAGCCCGTTGCGACGGGGGCGCAGTGTTAAGGCCGCCCGCCGTTGGCGGGCGCGGCCCCTGCACCCGCATTGAGAAGACGCGAAAATCTGCGCAGCGCATCTTTTCGCGACTACGCAACGGCAGCGCTGACCCCTGGCCGTTGGCACGGCTGGCCGATGAAAAGACCCGTTGGCACGGGAGGCCAGCATTAAAAAAGCGAAAAGCTGGAGGCTAATCCTGGATGAGCTCGGTGTTCCAGTAAGCGCTATCGACCTGCGACAGGTACGGCATCCATTCCCGGTACCGCCGCAGGCTGAACATCTCGGACGAAAACGGAGTCCACTCGGGGCGTCGCGGCCTGCGGAACAGATGCATCCCGGCTTCGTCGGGCGTGCGGCCACCCTTGCGGCGATTGCAGTGATGGCACGAGCATACGATGTTCTCCCACGTGGACGTCCCGCCACGCGAGCGCGGAATGATGTGGTCGAGGTTGAGCTCGGTGCGCGGCAATTTCTTGTGGCAATACTGGCAGGTGTTGCCGTCGCGGGCGAAGATGTTGAAGCGCGAGAATCGCACGTGGCGCTTGGGCACGCGCTCGTACGCCGTGAGCAAAAGGACCCGCGGCACGCGGATGAAGCCGTTTACGATGCCCAGCCGCTCATGTTGAATTTCTATCGACAAATCGCGCCAACTGTCGAAGTCGAAGGTGTGATACTGCTCATCGACGGCCTTCGCAACGCCCTGATAAAGCAGCGCAAACGCGCGTTTTACTGAGGTAACGTGAACCGGGAGGTACGAGCGATTGAGAACGAGAACCTTGCTGTTGAGCAGGCCCGCTCCCGGGAGACTGGGCGCAACCATGTCGGCCGCAGCAGACATCACAAGACGAGTATCGGCCCCCGGACACCATGTCAAGGTACGTGGGGATTAAAAGACCGTTATTGATGGTTTAATCAAGCTTGCTTGCGGAGGTCGGGCGTGCCTCGTATGATCGTGGCCAAGTTGGCGACGCAAAGGGTAAAACGATGTCCCACTGGACGCGAGGGTTTTCTTCATCGCTCGCGACGCCCGCGCGACAACTCCCGGCGATCGCTCTTCCACACGCAATCACATCGGATTTGCCGGAATAGAGAGTCCATACTGTGAAACGAGAAATCGCAATTAACGCGTCCGCACTGGAGGTGCGGGTGGCGCTGCTCGAGGATAACCAACTCGCCGAATTCTACCTAGAGCGCAATCGCCAGGTTGGGCTGGCGGGCAATATCTATAAGGGCAAGGTCACGCGCGTGCTGCCCGGGATGCAAGCTGCGTTTGTGGATATCGGCCTGGAGAAGGCGGGCTTCCTGCACGTCTCGGATTTTTACGACGGAGTCTCCGCGCTCAACACCGTGGCGGAAGTGATCGGCGAAGAAGATGTCGAGACCGAGCCGATTGCCTACAACGAGTTTGCCGATGCGGAGATGAACCCGGCTGACGAAGCCGGCGCCAACGGCAGCGGCGATGAAAGCGAGCCCGCGCGGCCGTCGCCCGGACGGCGGCGCGGCCGAGGCCGCCGGAGTCAGGCGCCGCAGCGCTCGCGGCTTCCAATCGAGCAGCAGCTGCGCCGCGGCCAGGACATAATGGTTCAGATCGCCAAGGAACCGATGGGCACCAAGGGGGCGAGGCTGACGTCGTCGATTTCGCTGCCCGGGCGCCATCTGGTCTATACGCCGGCCAGCAATCACATCGGAGTGTCGCGGCGAATCGCGAGCGCCGAGGAACGCGCGCGGCTGCGCACTGACGTGGGAGAACTCAGGCCGGCGCAGGGCGGTTTCATCGTGCGGACCGCGTGCGAGGGCGTCAGCCGGCGCGAAATCCAGCGCGACGTCGGCTTTCTGACCAAGCTGTGGAGCTCGATTCTGCGCAAGAACGAGAGCATGCCGCCCGCGTCGATACTTTACAGCGATCTCGACGTGGCATTGCGCATCGTGCGCGACCTCTTTTCCAGCGAGGTGGAGCGGCTATGGTGCGACGATCCGACGACCTACAGCCGGGTCGTACAGTTCGTGCAGAACTATATGCCGCGGCTGCGGGCGCGCGTGACGCTTCATGACGGGGCCGCGCCGCTGTTCGATCGGTTTAATATAGAACCGCAGATCGAGCGCGCGCTGGACCGCAAGGTCTGGCTCAAGTCGGGCGGCTACCTGGTTTTCGATCAAGCCGAAGCGCTGACTGCAATCGACGTGAATACCGGCCGCTTCGTCGGCAAGCGCAGCCAGGACGACACCATCTTCAAGACCAACCTCGAAGCAGTAGAGGAAGTGGTAAATCAACTGAGGCTGCGCAACATCGGCGGAATCATCATCGTCGATTTCATCGACATGGATCGCGAGGGCGATCGCAAGAAAGTCAGCGATGCGCTGGCGGCGGCGCTCAAGCGCGACAAGGCGCGAACCTCGGCGCTCAAAATTTCCGAACTGGGGCTCGTCCAGATGACGCGCAAGCGCACGCGCGAGAGCCTGGAGAAATTGCTGACCGATACGTGTCCGCGATGCGACGGGCGGCGCGTCGTCAAATCGGTGCCGACGCTGGCGGCGGAGGTACTGCGCGGGGTTCAGCGCGAGGCGGTATCCAAGGCCGCGGGCGAAATGCTGATCGTCAAGCTCAATCCCGAAGTCGCGCGCTACCTCTACGATCACGGTGCGAAGGACCTCGAGACGCTCGAGCAGCGGCTCTCGACCAAGATAGTGCTGCGCTCGAACGACGGCATCGAACTTGGCGCGTTCGAGCTCGCGCGCGCCCCGGCCGCCGCCTAGCCGCGGACTATCGCACCGCGTTCGGCTGCTCGACGTGTCGCGCGACACGATCCGGCTTGGTTGTCAATTGCGTTCGTCCGGCTTTGTTGCCCATTTAACCAAGATTCATTTACCTGGCAGACCTAGCCTCAAAATTCGCACAGGCAGCCTCGGGATCGTCCAGTGAAAGCGCCAAAGAGTGTTTTTCAGTCTTTCGGCAATCGCCCATAATGAGATTAATTCTCGCTCTAACTATCGATTTGCTCCTAGGCGCAACACCTACCGGGTATGGGTTTTTTTCTTGACAGGGTGCGACGAAGCAGATAGGTTTTTCCCCAACTTATGAATCTTTAGAATTTTCAGCCTGACCGAGTTATCGTTGTAGCGACGACATCCCGGCCACTGAGGCCGGAAGATGTCGAAGCTAGCCGCAGCTATCCGCCGCCATTTCGTCGCAGTCCCGCACATAAGTGTTGCCATAATCGTGGCCACCTGCTTCTTAGGCTGGGGCCGGGCGGCTCTCGCCGCCGGCACCGATCCAACCACCGACGCAACTTCGACGGCGGGGCCGGGTGCGGCGGCAATTCCGCTGACGCAACCCACATTAGGCGCCACAGAGAAGCGGCCAAATGGGCCAGACCAGATTTGGAACTGGCACGTTCAGAACACCGACATTGAGCAGGGCGACTGGGGGTTTCCAGCCAAATACTCCGGCCCACACAGCCTGAAGAGCAAGGGCGAACAACAGGAAACAGTTACGCTGGACTTGTTTGCCGGCGTGCGGTTATGGCGCGGCGCCGAGGCGCACGTGGACGGACTGGNGTGGCAGGGCTTCGGCCTGAGCAAAACGTACGGCATCGAGGATTTTCCCAACGGTGACGCCTACAAAATCGGCACCGAGACTCCCTACCTTATGTTTGCGCGCTTGTTTATTCGGCAAACCATCGGCTTGGGCGGCGAACAGGAGGCCGTGCCCGACGACGCGCTCACGCTTGCGGGCAACCAGGACATTTCGCGGCTGACCTTCACCATCGGCCGGTTCACCCCGCTGGACGTTTTCGACCACAACACCTACGCGCAAGACCCGCACACCCAGTTTATGAATTGGGCGATGGCGGGCAACCTCACATGGGATTACTCGGCGGATTCGATCGGATACACCACTGGAATTGCCGTGGAATTAAATCAGCCGAAATGGGCTTTGCGCTATGGATTCTTCCAAATGCCGCGTGTCCAGAATTATTTCACAGCTGACGACCAGTTTCTCATGTGGCGCCCCGGCGGAGGCACTGGCTCAGCTGGTGCCGACGGTCCGTTTTTGCGCGCTTGGGGAATGGTGGTGGAATTTGAGCGCCGTTACAACGTCAACGCTCATCCGGGGGCGATTCGGTTCATGCCCTTTCTCAACGAAGCTGATATGACCAGCAACCATGCGGCGACTGCCATTCTGCTGGCCAAAGGTCCGGGAGCGGACATCTCAGCGGCGCAAGCCTACCGCTACAAATACGGTTTTGGGTTGAACTGGGAACAGGAAGTTGCGGAGAACGTCGGCCTGTTTTCGCGCCTGGGCTGGAATGACGGCCACGAACAAGCGTGGGCGTACAACGATGCTAATTGGACGGCGTCACTGGGCGTGAGCGTCAAAGGTGACGCGTGGCAGCGGCCGGGAGACACCTTCGGCCTTGTCGGCGTCGTGAGCGGCGCTTCGCGCTCGAACCAAAAATTCCTGGAGGCAGGCGGCTTGGGTATACTTGCCGGCGACGGCGCGCTGACTTACGGCAGCGAGAAAGTTCTGGAAGCCTATTATGATTTCCCAATCTGGAAAACTGTCCATGCGGCAGTGGATTACCAGTTCATCAGCAACCCGGCATTCAATCATGACCGCGGCCCGGTGTCCGTCTTCGGCATAAGACTCCACTGGGAATTGTAGTGTAACACTCCAACGGCTTGTGTGGAGATAGCCATGGCCTCTTTTCCCAGCTCGGTTCTGCCGAAAGACATCAGCCCAGCCCCCAAGCGCGACAAGGGTTTGGCCGAGTTTTCGCCCAAGCTTTCCAGAACGGCCTCGCTTGCAGCGGACCAGGCGCTTGCTGAGCTTCAGAGCGGCCCGGACGGGCTGTCGGAAGAGGAGGCTACGCACCGGATCGAAGTGTTCGGTCCGAACGTTGTAGCTCGTGAGCATAGGTTCACGCGGCTAACGCTGCTGTTAAGAGCTTGTCTGAATCCCTTGGTGATCCTGCTGGTAGTTCTCGCAGTGATCTCTTTCGCAACAGCCGAGGCCGCGTCCGACCTGGTCGGCGGCGGCTTGATGGTTGTTATGGTGGTGCTAGGGGTTTCCCTGCGATTCATTCAGGAAGCGCGCGCGGACGCGGCCGCCGCAAAGCTCAAGGCGATGATTCGCGTCACCGCAACCGTGGTGCGGGAGGGCAGCGCGCGAGAGATTCCACTCGCGGAGCTGGTTTCCGGTGATGTTATAAAGCTTTCCGCGGGTGACATGATTCCGGCTGACATCCGCGTCCTGTCGTGCAAGGACCTCTTTCTCATTCAAGCCAGCTTGACCGGCGAATCGTTTCCGGTTGAAAAGTTCGATCTTCCGGAGCCATCCGATAAAAAGTCGCCGCTCGAGCTCAAGAACGTGTGTTTCCTGGGCACCAGCGTCGAGAGCGGTACGGCTACCGCGGTAGTCATAGAGACCGGCCTGAAGACCTACCTGGGCACCATGGCCAGCGCGATCACGCAGGCGCCGCCGCCGACCAGCTTCGATCGGGGTATTTCAGGCTTCACCTGGTTGATGATCCGCTTCATGGCGGTGATGGTACCGCTGGTCTTCCTGATCAACGGCCTCAGCAAGCATCGATGGGGCGAAGCTTTTCTGTTCGCGCTTGCCGTCGCGGTCGGCCTCACCCCCGAAATGCTTCCGATGATCGTCAGCGTCTGTCTGTCCAGAGGCGCGATGCTGATGTCGCGCAAAAAGGTGATCGTCAAGAGGCTCAACTCGATCCAGAACCTGGGCGCGATGGATGTGCTGTGCACCGACAAGACCGGCACGCTCACAATGGACCACGTCATACTCGAGCAACATTGCGACGTTGTCCGGCAGGAAGACGAAGGTGTCCTGGAGCTGGCGTTCCTGAACAGCCATTTCCAGACTGGTCTGAAGAACGTTCTCGACCGCGCGGTCCTCCAGCACGGCGAGCTTCATGAGGACCTGCGGATTGCGGAGTATTCCAAAGTTGATGAGATCCCTTTCGACTTCAGCCGTAAGATGATGTCCGTGGTGGTGGCCAATCCAGTTGGAGCTAATCGTTTGATCTGCAAAGGAGCGCCGGAGTCGGTCTTCAGCCGCTGCACGCAGTTCGAGCTCGAGGGTGAGACCTACCCCATGGATCCAGTCATTCTGGGAGATCTCAAGGAGGAATACGACAAGCTATCGGCTGACGGCTTCCGCGTACTGGCTATCGCCTATCGCGATTGTGAGCCCAAGCCCGTCTATAGCAAAGAGGACGAGGAAAAGATGATCCTGAAAGGGTACATCGCATTCCTCGATCCGCCCAAAGATACCGCGGCCCCGGCAATCGCGGCCCTGAAGAAGCACGGCGTCACGATCAAAGTCCTAACCGGTGACAATGAACTAGTATCACGGAAGATTTGCGGTGAAGTCGGGCTCCTTATTGACCACGTGCTGACGGGCGCAGCGATTGAGAACATGAACGATGCTGAGTTGGCAACGGCGGCGGAAAGAACCATCTTGTTTGTCCGCCTCTCGCCCTTCGATAAGCGACGGATCATAAGAGCGCTGCAGAGCATCGGACGGGTGGTCGGGTTTGTGGGCGATGGCATCAACGATGCGCCCGCCCTGCGTGTCGCTGACGTGGGCATTTCGGTGGATACCGCGGTGGACATTGCCAAGGAGGCCGCGGACGCAATTTTGCTGGAAAAGAGCCTGCTGGTGCTCGAAGAAGGTGTAATCGAGGGGCGCAAGGTCTTTGCCAACATTCTCAAATATATCCGGATGGGTGCCAGCTCGAACTTTGGAAACATGTTCAGCGTGCTCGGCGCGAGCCTCTGGTTGCCCTATTTGCCGATGTCGCCGATCAAGATTCTGACCAACAACCTGCTCTACGATTTCTCACAAGTGCCGATCCCAACGGACGAGGTCGATCCCGAGCAAGTCGAGAAGCCCCGTCCGTGGTCGATGAGCGAGATCGCCAGATTCATTATCTTCATAGGGCCATGCAGTTCGGTTTTCGACTATACAACCTATCTGATTATGTGGTTCATCTTTAAGTGCAACAATTTGGGGCTGGTACCGCCACCGGAGTTGGCCGCCCGATTCGCCCACGCGAGCCTTGCCAATCCGGACTCAACTTATGCGGCGGCTTTGTTCCAGACGGGATGGTTCGTTGAGTCACTGCTAACTCAAACCTTGATTATCCATGTCATCCGGACCAATAAGGTACCGTTCATCCAGAGCCGTGCCAGTTGGCAGCTGATCATGACTTCCGCGGCAATAATGTTAGTCGGGGTATGGCTACCGTCTTCCCCGATAGGGCCGTGGCTGGGCCTGGTGCCTCTTCCACTCCACTACTGGCCGCTGCTGCTGCTGACGCTGTTGTTCTATGTCGCGCTAACTCAGATGGTGAAGGTATGGCTGGTGCGGAAGAAGTGGATTTGAACCACCGGCTTGAAATCACGATGGCCGCGACCTATATAGAGATTGCGCGCTAACGGCATGAGGTTGCTTCCAAGCGCCATTTGGCTTTTTGATGGTGATATCGTTCGTATGGGTGGTCCAATGGAGTTATTGACCTCCCACAAGGCCTAACAGCCCGTGGTGAAAGTGGTCGGCGCTGAGGAATTGCCGATGGTGGTGCTTGGTAACGGAAACCAGCGCACAGCCGCGATGAGTGGGTGCCATGGGGAAAT
>JGI20175J14863_1000041_pt1 | contig 19797 bp, 17 predicted proteins | sample NGESurdeep072012_2_FD_14863 | JGI IMG/M metagenome (IMG submission 14863)
ATCTTGGCCATCGAGGCCGGCGGCCACTCCATGTCGGCGTTGTACGCCATCAGCACGCGGCCGCTGTCGGCATCCTCGAGCAGCGCACCCTTGTAGAGTGGCCCTGCGGCCGCCCTCGCCGCCCGCTTCGAATGAACTGCCTTATGCAGCCGGCGCCATTGCGCGGTCGCGCCCGCGGGCGACGCCGCGAACACGACGGCCGCGCTCAACATCACTGCCGAGCCNAACAAGACTGCAGATTTTAAATTAACGATTGCCCGCCTCCACCTGCCCAATTCCACCACCGGTTTGTCCTCTGCCGTAATTCGATTCGCNCCGCNCTCAAGGAATGCGTATGAAACCGCTTGCTTCGGGCGCACCCTTCGAGCCGCTGCTTTTGACGTGTTGCAGAATCGCGAGGTTGGTCCGCGCCGGCGCGTAATCGGGAATCTCACCAACCAGTTCGTTCCATTCCTGGCTCGCTCTGACGTACTTGCCTTCCTCGGCGTAGATTGCGCCGAGCGTGTTGCGCGCGTCCGGTTGACTCGGATCTATTTGCAGCGACAGTAGCGCTTCCTGCTCGGCTTGTGCGAGCGCTCCGCGCCGCTCGTATGCGAGTGCGAGGTTGAAATGCGTCTCGGGCCGTTCCGGTCCGAGCAGCGCCGCCAGCCGCAGCACTTGAGTCGCGTCGCGAGTCTGCCCGCTTTCGAGGTAGAGCAGGCCGAGGTTCAGGAACAACTGCCAGTCATCGAGGCCAAGACGGATCGCCTTCTGATACTCGGCGAGTTCCTGGCGATGCTGTCCGACGACACCGTACGCGAAACCCAAGTGGTAATGTGCAAGCGCGTTGGTGGGATCGTCGCTGATAACGACGCGATGGCGGCGGATCGCCTCGGGGTAATCTTCCATACCCAGAAAGTAGTCCGCCAGCGGATCGCAAACTTGCTCGTCGTAAGAACTGCTTTTGGCGCTGGCCTGCGCGCCGATCGGCGACTGGAGTACCAGCGCGATCAGAACCAAAAGACAAATGCTCGAACGGCGACAGCTCAACAACTTATTATCTCCCGCGTCCCCGCAGGAAGAGATCTGATGCTAGCAGGAATGTTCGCGACAAAAAAACGCGCAGCGTGTTTTTGACGCCGCGAGCCAACGAAAAACGAAAAAACGAAAAAAAGGCGTCGTGCCAGCCGCGGACCGGATAAATCCGGGTTCGCGCGGCTGGCCGGACGCCGGAGGCAAAGCCAACTTTGCCCCCCGATCCTGGATGGATCGATGTACCTTAAGCGATTCGAACGAGGGCGGCAGCCAATGCAACCGCCCTCGTGGTTATCAAGCCTGAGCGAAATTACGGAGTTGCGGGAGCCGGAGCGGACTCTGGAACCGCCGCGCCACCAGCCGCTGCACCTGCCGCTCCTCCTGCCGCTGCGCCTGCCTCAGCACCAGCTTTTGAGCCAGCCGCCGCGCCTGCTTCGGCCGCCTTCTTGTGGTGACGATGCTTATGGTTGGTCGCCGCCGGCGATGCTGCCGCGCCAGGTTCTCCGGTGGCTCCGGTCGCGCCGGTATCCCCGGGGGCTCCCGTTGCGCCAGTCGCGCCCGTTGCGCCAGTCGCGCCGGTCGCGCCCGGAGCTGCAGGCGGGGTATCCTGGGCGAAAGCCGGCATCGCCAACGCGGCGGCGAAGAAAGCTGCGGAAAGGACTGAAAGGGTGCGCTTCATACTCTTGGATCTCCTTGATCTGGGCGGCCCTTAATGGGCCGCAATGTGACTATCAGGGCTATTGCTATACCCGTGCCATCGGAGTGACGGCAGGATTCCCACGGATCGACAAGGCATTTTGCCGGGCCGGCCGGTCGGCAATGACGCAATCGGTGTATCGTCTATCCGCTTTGCGTCTGCGTTTGTCTCCCTTCACTGTCCCCCGACCCCCTATTCGCGCGCCCGGCGCTCATCCTTGAGCTCTCGATATAGCGCTATTAGCTCCTTAAATGCCCGCGCGACCACTTTGAGATTGGCGCCCGACTGCTCGCCCGTCAGCCGGGGCAGATGCTTCACCTCCACCTCTATTACCTTTGCATTACGGCCCGCCAGCCGCGCCATTAATTCCGTCGAGATCATCGCGCCATGCGCCCGCAAATCCATCCCCTCGAGCTTCTCGCGCTTGAACAATTTGAAGCCGCAATCGATATCGCTGATCGTGATGCCGAGTAGCACACGGACCAGAATCGTCCACGCCTTGCCGTTGATTCTGCGAATCAGAGGGTCGGCACGGCGCACTCGGTGCCCGGCAACAACGTCGTATTCGGGGACAAACGGGGTCAAACGCTCGAGATCTGAAGGATCGAATTGCCCGTCGCCGTCGCATAGCAGTACATACTGCTTGGTCGCGGCCCGAATTCCGGAGATCACCGCACCGCCGTAGCCTTTGTTGACATGATGACGCACGACTTTGACGTGCGAATCCTCCGCGGCGAGGCGCTCGGCGATTTCGCCGGTGCGATCGCGGCTGCCGTCGTCAACCACGATTATCTCGAAGTCGTCTGCGACGCGTGGCAATTCGGCCAGGTATGAGCGCACGACGCGCTCGACGTTGCCTTCCTCGTTATGCGACGGCAGGAAAACGCTGATTGCGGGGATTCGGGCCGGGGAGCTCACGTTGGCATGGGCGATCTAGTCGCCGAGCTCACGGTATCCGCCGCGGAAAAACAGCAGCGGCTTGCCCTCGCGGGGCGTTTCGGCCTGCTCGACCTCGCCGATGTAAATCGTATGGTCGCCGCCGTCGATCACGGTGGTCACTTTGCACTCGAGATAAGCGAGCGCACCGTCGAGGATCGGGGCGCCGTTCGCGCCAATTTTGTGACTGACGCCCTCGAATTTGTTGCCGCCGCTGACCGCGAACTTGCGCGACAACGCTTCCTGGTCGTGGGCCAGTACATTGACGGTGAAGATTTTGCTCTCCTCGAAGCAGGGATAGCTCTCGGCCTTCTTGTCCACGCAAATCAGGGCCAGCGCAGGAACCAGCGAGACCGACGTAAACGCGTTGGCAGTCAGGCCGTGCAGCTCACCCGAGTTGCGACGCGACGTGACCACGGTAACGCCGGTTGCGAAATGACCCATCACGCGCCGCAGTTCGTTCTGTTCGATTGCCATCCAAATCTCTCTGCGCGCGGATGCTATCAGACGATTTTGCCGACCGTCAAAGGCGATAGCGCGGCAGATTGACGCTACTTTACAATTGACCTGGACCCCAAGAGTCCCCAAAATAGACAATGTGACCGCGATGCTGGAGCTTTGCTGAAGTTGATGGGCCGGATGGTTGGATCGATCGCCGCCGCATTGGTCGCCGCGACCATGGTAGCGATGTGTGCCGCCGAGCCCGTGCGCGCCGAATCCTCGGCGGCGATCATGTTGCAGGACACGCCGATCACCGCCCTCGATGCGGAGAAAGCAGGCACGGAGCCGCCGCCTCCGCCCTACGATCCAACCGTGGTGAAATACGTCGATCCGGGGATGCCGACGCCCGAGCCGCCCGACCCGNGGGCCACTCTCACCCCGACGCCGTCCGCGACGCCAACTCCTCCCGCGCAGNTGAAAATCGACGGGGTCCGGACCGATCGCGTGCCGACTCCGGGTCAACTTCTCTTCAAAGNGACGCGCGACATAACTTTCATGAATCCGCTCAGTTGGTCGGTGAATNTTTTCAAAAAGCGCCACCAGCTNGTCCTCTATTACAAAGGCCGGATGTTTAAGAACTACCATGCCGTGTTCGGGCGCAGCTTCGANCCCGGCACGAAACTGTGGGAAGGGGACCGGCGCACGCCCGAAGGCGTTTACACAATCGTCGAGAAGCATCCCAGCCGCCGCTGGGATTGGTTCCTGACGCTGAATTATCCAAACCTGCTTGACCGGCGCCGCTACGAGGAACTCCGCGACGGCGGCGCGGTGCCGGACGAAGACGGCCATCCGCTCGGCGTGGGCGGCAGAATCGGAATCCATGGCAGCGACGAACCGATCCTGAACCGGGGCAATATCAACTGGACCACCGGATGCATCTCGGTGGACGACGAAGATGTCGAAGAGCTGAAGCGGCTGCTCCCCGACGGCACGGTAGTGATAATCAAGCCCTGACGCGCTCCCGCTGCGTCGCGCGAATCGACAAAGGCGATCTCTGTCAGAGCCAAAAAAGGGCTTGCGCAATGCTGTCGAAATAGATATAAGCTATTCTTAATCGCGGATACTGGAGGTATTAGCATACTTTAAGTCGTACTGGATGATTTCCTCGTCAAGCATGGAGGAGACACAAATGGACAAGTACGCAGGGAAAGCACGGATCGGCGCGGTCGCAATCTTTGGCGTCGCCGGCGCTCCAGGCGCGACGCGATTAGGGGCGTAGGCCGTGATAGCGATTGCCTTAGTCGCGACTATGATGCTTGTCGGATTGACGATCGGATGCGCGGCCGTGGACATCCACTTCGACGAGCAAGAGCGTCGTCTCAAGGAAAAGTACCTAAAAAACAGGTTGCGCGATTGGTACCAGCAGCGCGACACTGGCCGTCGGGGTTTCACAAGATCCGGCCAGTCCGCACAACGTGAGCCTCACGGGCGCCGGCCTGTAGCCGGGCTATACCGATCCCGATGACGAAACCGCCGAGGCGAATTAATCGTTCCGGCGGTTCAACTTCGCTTCACGACTTCCATCCCCGATCCCGCCCGGCCGTTGCATGACGCGCATGCTTCGGCGCTTGTTAGTGGCTACTTCCCGACGGCACGGTTGTGATAATCAAGCGCTGACGAGGCCGCGGGCGTTGGCCGAAATGCGGCTGAGTGTCTAAAGTGGCGGGCGGAAATGTTTGAATTCAAGGAGCATCAGTCATGCGAGCTATCAAATTCAATGTCGGGCTTCCTAATGGCGATCCGGTTGCTACTTTGGCTACTGCGCGGCGGGCTGAGGAGCTGGGATACTATTCGGTTTCGATCGACGACCACTTCTTCATGCGCGGGCTGATGGATGACCCTCGCGCGCCGCACTATGAATGCTTCACGATGCTCAGTGCGGTCGCGGCGGTCACCAAGAGCGTCAGGATGTTGCCGCTGGTCACTTCGATGTCCTATCGCAACCCCGCACTGCTGGCGAAGACGATGGCGTCGCTCGACAACCTTAGCGGCGGGCGCTTTATCGCGGGGCTCGGCGCCGGCTGGTTCAGGGAAGAATACGACGCCTACAACTTTCCGTATCCGTCGAACGCCGAACGAATCGAGCAGATGCGCGACGGCATCAAGGTGCTCAAGGCGATGTGGACGCAAGACGAGCCGACCTATCATGGGCCGTACTTCAAGATCGACAAGGCTTATTGCGATCCCAAGCCCGTCCAGCGGCCGCATCCGCCGATCCTGATTGGCGGGGGCGGCAAGCGGATACTGGAAATCGCGGCCTATGAGGCCGACATCCTGAATCTGAACCCGCCGATAACCAAGGGCTACGTCGATATCGTTGAAGCACTCAAGTTCGATCGGACCAAGGTTGAGAAGCGTATCGAGATGATTCGCGGCTTCCTGAAAGCCGCGGGCCGCGCGGCGGACGCGCTCGAGCTCTCGGGTGGAGGATTTGTGCTGATGGCCAAGGATCGCGCCACTGCCGATGCGATGGCGGCCGCGACTGCGCAAACGCTTGGAATCGAAAATAACGAGAGCGTGCGTACGTCGCTTCAGGTCCTGATAGGCACCCCCGACGACGTCAAGCGCGAACTCGCCGTTCGAATCGAGAAGTTCGGCATGACCTACTTCTTCCTGAACTTCATGATGCCCGACACTATCGAGATGTTCGCGAAGGAAGTGATGCCCGCGTTCGCGCGGCANGGGTGAGCAGGGCTGAGCCCTGGCCGTTGGCACGGCTGGCCAGTATTAAGACCCGTTGGCACGGGAGGCCAGTATTAAGAAAGGAAAACACAGCNCGCACGCNGCAGTGGCCGCGCGCGACAACGGAGCGCGGCCTTAATACTGGGNGNAGGGGTCACCCCCCTGCCCCCTACCGCGCGATGCTAAGACAAAGATGCGGGACTTCGTCCCNGTTAGAACGGGTTAGNGGGAAGAGGCACCACGTTCCGATGTTCGCTTCTTACCAGGGCTAAATGNCCTTGAGGCGCGGGTCGTCGGTGGCAACGCAAACTGCGTGACCCGAGCCGACTGCGAAATCGCCAGCATTCTGCTGGGCCGCCATCCGAGCCGCCTCACATAGATCCGCCTTGTCGAATGACTGCTGATTCGTCCACTGGGTAAGCGGGGCGGCAAGATCGGAGCGTGGCGGGCCGACCCACCAGGTCCTGGTCTGCGGCGGCGCCATCAAGTACCAGCCCATAAGCGCGAGAGCGACGGCAGTATGTCGTAGATTCAATGTTTCACCTGTCCTTGTAAAAGCGATCAAATGCGGGAGTGACCAATCGAAGGTAGCCCGATGAGTCTCGCCCTGTTCGATCGGCACCGCAAGTAGTGGGGCCCGTGTTTTCGGTAGTGACAAGCACGAAAATATGATTTTGGCGTGTTTTCGGTAGCGATAAGCACCAGAATATGATTCTCGGGGATAAGCGAATTTATTTTTCGTCAGGAGAAAAAAATTGAACAAGACCGCTGGCGAATACCATTTCACGCGACTCGAGACGGTTGTCTTCGGCGTCGGCAAGGCCGAATCACTCGGACGCGAGCTCGCGCGGCGCGGAGCGAAACGAGCGCTCATTGTGACCGGCAAGACGCTCGGCCACTCCAAACTGCTCGACAAGGTCAAGAATGCGGCCGGTCCCGCAATTGCGGGCGTGTTCACCGGCGCCGCTCAGCATGTACCGTCGCATACGGTCACGGAACTGGTGGCAGAGGCGCGCCGCGTCGGCGCCGACGCGATGGTGAGTTTCGGCGGCGGCAGCCCGATCGACACCGTGAAGAACGCGGCGTGGCAGTTGATGGGTGGTCGCGCCGGCTCGCGCATCGTAGATTTCAGCGCAGAGGCAACAGAGACGGCGGGCGCACGCGAGATTCTGCATATCGCGATCCCGACCACGTTGTCGGCCGCCGAGTTCACGCCGGGGGGCGGTGTCACCGACGAATCGACCAGGGTGAAAGGCGGGGTTGCCGACGCGCGCCTGCAGGCCAGGGTGGTCATCCTCGATCCGGCGCTGACGGTCGAAACGCCGGCATGGCTGTGGGCCTCGACCGGGATGCGCGCGCTCGATCACGCGGTCGAAGGTTCGTACTCGACGCGCCATCAGATTGTTACCGACACGCTCGCGACGCGGGCGATCGCGCTGCTGACGGAGCATCTGTTGCCGTCACTGCAAACGCATGGCGACAACGAAAACGAACTCGAGCATCGCGTCCAATGCCAGCTCGCTGCGTGGCTCTCGATTTTTGGCATGTCGAACACTCGCGGCGGAATCTCGCACGCGCTGGGGCATCAGATCGGGCCAATGTGGAACGTCCCGCACGGCGTCACGTCATGCATCACACTCCCGCACGTGATGCGCTTCATGGCCGAGGTCGCGGCGGATCGCTTTGGGCCGATCGCGGAAGGATTCGGCGTGCGCTTCGACGCGCACAGTCCACGCTCGGCGGCGATGGAATGCGCCGATCGCGCGGCGAAGTTCATCGGCAAGTTCGAGGTGCCGACACGGCTCCGGGACGTGGGTGTGCCGCGCGAGGAAATTTCGCGAATCGCGGGGACGGTGCTCGAAGAGGTGAAGCGGGCAAACACGGTCGGCGCCGACGTGACGCTCGAGCAGTTGATCGCGATTCTCGACGCCGCGTATTGAATGCGGCGGGTCGGCGCGCGAGGGTTTATTTACCAGAAGCGGACGCGGCCGGTGTCGACGTGAACGAAGCCGCTACGCGGGTAGTAGCCGACGCCGCCGACTTGCTGCGCCAGAGCTGCGCCGCGAAGCTGTTCGAGGCTGCGTCCGGGGACCGAAATATCGATCGCCTTGCCTTCCAGATGGAGGCTGTGGACGGCGACGCCCTCGCTGTTCGCATGGAGCATCGCATTGGTGACGGGCGAGCGGTATCCGGAAATCACCTGGAACGGCTCGGCGGTACTTAGTCGAGACTGGATTCGCGTCAGCAGATCGAGCAGCGCGGGATCGATCGGCTTTACTTCGTTGGCGCGGAAATCGCGCAGGAGGTAGTTGACGCGATCGAGCTCGCCGGGAATGTAGCGGCCATTTTCCCAGTAAGTCGTGGTCAGGCTTTCGCCGGTGTGAAGAGCGTAGAACTTGAGCGAGCGGCGCCGAAGCTGGACGGCGGTGCGCGCCATCGCGACCGCAGGCACAACCAGTTGTGCAGCGGCAATCGCGCCAATTCTCAGAAATCCACGCCGCGATATTTCCACGAATCCCCCCGAGCGAGGACCTGACTCCTCACTCGACTGCCGATGCAGTATAACAGCTTCGCAGGGACGGGCCAATCATCGAGAACGGCGCCCTACTTCCTCACTTTCTTGAGCGCCTGATCGACCCCGGGCATCCGCTTGGGAAGTTCCTTTCCTTCCATCTTGGCCTGAATGAACCCGCCGATGCCGAGCACCATGTGATGCGAATGAGCATTGCGAATCGCGGTGCTGAAGCCCATCGCGTCCTGCGCGGAATTGACCGCCCACTTGACCATGCGGAGCGTGAAGCGGTCGCTCTCGGCGATTCGATTCGCAAGCGCCATCGTTTCGGCCTCGAGCGCGGCGCGCGGCACGACCATATTGACGAAGCCGAGGCGGCAGGCCTCGTCGGCGTCGACGAAGCGGCTCTGGAAGAGGATTTCCTTGGCCTTGCGCGGGGGCATATCCCACGGAATCGAGAAGTACTGCAAGAGCGCGGGCAGAAACTTGGCGTCGTCGGAAGCAACGATGAGGTCCATCGCGGCCGCGAACATCCATCCGCCGAAGATGCACAGGCCCTGCACCTGCGCGATGGTGGGCTTGTCGAGATCGCGCCATCGCAGCGTGTTGTCGAGGTACATCTGGCGCGAGCGGGCATACTCGCCGCGCACGCCCTTGGGAAACGGGCGGCGATTCTGGTCCTCTTTTTCCTCGGGCGTGCCGAGGTCGTGGCCGGAGCAGAAGTTGTCGCCGGCGCCGGAGAGAATGATGACGCGGACGTCGTCGTCGGCGTTGGCGGTGGCGAAGGCGTCGTCCATTTCCTCGAGCAATCGCCGCGACTGCGCGTTCCTATAGCGCGGACGGTTGAGGATGACCCGGGCAACGCGGTCGTGCTTCTCGTAGAGAACTGTTTTGTCTTCCATGGGCATCCCGTCCCGATTCGATAGTCGCCGCGCCGGCGCCACCGCGATGTTACATCAAGCAGCGCCGGATGGGGCAACGATTTCGCGGTCTGACGGGGCGGGCGCATCGCTTTTTTTGGATGCGCCGCCGTGCCAGCATCGGAGGGTATGAACGCGCTGCGCATTCTGCTGATCGAGGACGAGGCCCGGCTGGCCAATGCGGTCAAGCAGGGACTTGTCGAGGAAGACTTCTCGGTCGAAATCGCCGGGAGTGCTGAGGCCGCGGGACCGATAATCGAGCGCGGCGCGCTCGATCTGATCGTCCTGGACCTTGGGTTGCCGGGGAAAAGCGGACTGGAGCTGCTGCGCGAGATGCGCGCGGCGGGCAACCAGACGCCGGTGCTGATCCTGACCGCGCGCGGATTGCTCGAAGAACGCGTGGTTGGACTCGACAGCGGCGGCGACGACTATCTGACCAAGCCGTTCGCGTTTGCCGAGCTGGTGGCGAGAATCAAGGCGCTGGCGCGGCGTCCGCGGGCGCAAGTATCGACGATTCTCAAAGTCGGCGAGCTGGAATTCGACACGGTCAAGCGGCGCGCGAAAATCGGCGAGCACAATTTGAACCTGTCGCCGAAGGAAAAGATGCTGCTCGAATTGCTGATGCGAAACGCCGGGCAGGTGGTAACACGCGACATGATCGCGGAGACGGTTTGGGATTCGAATTACAACTCGCTGACCAACCTGATCGAAGTATTCGTCAATCGGCTGCGCCAGAAGATCGATCCGCGCGCCGATCGTTCGCTGATAGTCACCGTGCGCGGAGTCGGATACACGATGCGCGCGGAATGACGCCGCGCGTTGCTGTTGCCGCGCGGCGGCGCCGCCAATGACGATCAGACTCAGGCTAACCATTTACTGGGCCGCGGTGCTGGCGGCGATCCTGCTGGCCGCGGCGATCGCAGTCGTACAACTCTTCGAGCGCCAGCAATTGAGCGGTCTCGATGCGGCGCTGCTGGAAGAGGCCGAAAACACGGCTGATCAAATCCAGCGCGGCGGCACGCCGGNTGCCCTTGGAATCCTGCAGCGGCTGAGCCTCGAGACGGATATNGGGCCCGGCCGGCGGGTACGAATCGTCACGGCGCATGACGAGGTTGGAAACTACGGCGACATCCACACGATCCCGCCGCCNTTCGANCCGAGACTCCCCACGCACGCGGCGATTGTNGGCAACCGCGCCTTCAGGTTCGCGGTCGTTCCGATGATGTACGACAGCGAGCTCGCGTACCTGCAAAGTGGGGTGCAGCCGCGCCTGGTTCAGAAATCGGTTGACAGCCTTCGCAACCTGCTGCTGCTGATGGTACCGATCGTGCTGATGCTTTGCGTCGGCGGAGGATACTTGCTGGCGGGCCGGGCGCTGCGGCCGATCGAATCGGTGACCGCGGGGCTCGACGCGATTGGACCGGCGAATCTGAGCTCGCGGCTGACGGTCCCGCCGGTGGCCGATGAAGTCGCTCGGCTCACGGCGGTTATCAATGCACTACTGGAGCGTCTGGAACGCGCGTCGGCTACGGAGCGCAGGTTCGCATCCGACGCCGCGCATGAACTGCGGACACCGCTGACGGTGCTGCGTACGGGGCTGGAAGTAGCGCTCGCGCGCGATCGCTCGGCCGAGCAAAATCGCGCCGCACTCGGGGCGGCGCATCGCGAGGCGCTGTCGCTGTGCAGGATTGCCGACGAACTGCTGATGCTGTCGCGGCTCAATGGCGAAGTAATGGTCGATCGGGAGCGGCTGAATCTTCGCGCGCTGCTGAGCGAGATAGCGGCGACGGTCGGACCGCTGGCGCAGGCGCGCGAGATAAAGCTTTCGGTCAACGCGCCCGAGGACGTTTTCGTCAATGGCAACGCGTCGCATCTGCGCCGCCTGGTCGTCAATCTGCTCGACAACGCCCTGAAGTTCACGCCGGCGCATGGATCGATCGAAGTCGGGCTGAAGAGCGATTCGAATCGCGCGATTATCCGCGTCGCCGACACCGGGGAGGGAATCCATCCGGCGGAGCTGCCGCATATTTTCGATCGATTTTTTCGTGGCGCCGGGTCGCCCGGCGAAGGCAGCGGCCTGGGCTTGAGCCTGTGCCGGGAAATCGTGCGGGCGCATGGCGGCGAGATCGCAGCCGCGAATCTTCCGGCAGGCGGATGCGCGTTCGTCGTAACGCTGGCGCTTTACAAAGAGGATCCGAATCGAGCAACCGCCCCGCTCCGATAGCCGCCGCTTCTCAATTTAAGCTTAACGTCCATTAATTTGGCCGGCTGGCAAGCCGCTGTTACCCTTTCGTGAATGGAGCGAACTTGCCGCAACCTATCTACGGCGGTGCTTGCTGCCGCGATCCTGACTTGGGCTTCGGTGGCCTCCGCTGCGGGCATTACTCTGTCCGACGCGATCGATCGGGCGCAGCGTCTGGCGCCGTCGGTGGACGTCGCGGCTGCGGCGAGCGATATGAGCATCGCAAACGTGCGCGAGCAGCGCGCTCCACTGTTTCCGACGGTAGGGGCGCGTGCGGAGTACTACCAGGCGCCGGGTTACGATCAGGTCATCACCAACCGCGGACTTTCCAGCGCTGGGCTGACGCTCGATTACACGGCCTGGGACTGGGGACGGCGCCAGGCGCGGCTGCGCGCGGCCGAGTATGAGAGCGAAGCGTCGCGGCTGGGGGTGGCAGCGGCACGGGCGCAAATTGTCTTCGATACTTCGATCGCCTACTTCGACTTGCTTCGCGCGCGCGGAGCGCAAGGGGATTTGCGGGCCAGCCTGGAACGGTTGACGCGCTACGTCACCACGATCGAGCAGCTCGAAAAAAGCGGACGCGTGATCACGAATGACGTGCTGAGGTTCCGCACCGCGCGCGACAGCACCGAGCTTACGCTCGACGCGGCACGCGGCAACCGCGAGCGCGCGACGGCGGCGCTGGGCATTTTGATTGGCGAGCCCAATCAGCCGGACCTCGACATCGCGAGTATTAGCGGAGTTCCTCCGAAGCCGTCGGGCGATCTCGCGCAAAGCCCCGTGATGCAGGCGGCGAACCGCGCGATCGCGTCGGCGAGCTCGCAAATCGAAGCCGCGAAGGCCGAGCGTCTGCCGACATTCCAGGTCGCCTTCACAACTGGGTTTCTCGGCGTCGATCCGCGTCCGACGATCTTGCACAACTTTGGCGGCTCTTACGACGGCGTGGTGTCGATCCCGGTGTTCGACGGCGGCTTGATCTCATCGCACATCGACCAGGCGAAGGCGAAAGAACATTCGGCGACAGCGCAGGCGCGACAGGCCGGGTACCTGCTGCAGCGGCGGATAGCAGACGCGTCGATTCGCTACGACGAGGCGCAGCGGCAGCTCGACATCCTGTCGCGCGCGCAGCCGACGGCGGACGACAACTCCCGGCTTACGTGGACGCGGTTTCTGGGCGGTGGCACCGTGACGATGCTCGAGGTGCTGGATTCGTATCAGCAGGCCGAGCAATTGCGGCTCCAGCGCCACGACCAGGAATTCAACGCGCGCGAGGCGGTGGCGGAGACCAACCTGGTTTTCGGCCGTATCCAATGATGAAGCGCGCGGGTTCGCACAGTTGGGCCAGCGCGATCTTCGCGGCGGCAATGGCGAGCGCGTTGATTGCAGGATGCGGCGGCGCAAAGAAAGGCGACGGCGAAAGCGCGGCGCAGCCCAATCCCGTCCTGCTGGTGAGCGCGGCCAGGGCCGAAGTCCATCCGATGACAAGCGAGCTTCGCCTGCTCGGAAAGACGGTCGCGATGCGCCACGTGATCATACGTGCGCCCACCGCGGGGCGCGTGACGGGAATGAAACTCGCCAGCGGCGATTCGGTGCGCAAGGGCCAGATCGTTGCGCACGTTGTCAATCGCGAGATCGAAGCGGCGGAGGCCGGGCTCGAGGTCGCACGCAAGATCGATCCGCAGGACGCTGCGGCGCTGAGTGCGTCGGTCGGCCGCTACAATCATAGCGCCGGGATACCGGTGGTTGCGCCCGAGTCCGGGGTTGTCTCGCAACCGCCGGTCACCAGCGGCCAAATGGTTGGCGACCTCGATACGCTGGTCGATCTGATCGATCCGGCGAGCCTCTATGTCGATACGTCGGTGCCGCTGAGCCAGCTCTCATTGGTGAGGCCCGGGATGGCCGCAACGGTGACGACTCCCTTTCGTCCCGGCGTTGAGTTTCCCGCGCGCGTCGCGGCGATCCTGCCGAATTTCGACGCAGCCAGCGCGAGCTCGGCGGTGCGGACCGATTTCACAGGCGCGGAACGCATCGCGGAGGCAGGCGCACCGGTTGAAGTGCGGGTCGAGGTTGCGAGTGCGCCCGACGCAATTGTAGTTCCGGCCGCCGCGCTGTTTCAGGATCAAGGCGCGGATCGCTACCACGTGTTTGTAATCGGCGCCGACGGGCGCGCGCATCGCACCGACATAAAGGCCGGGCTTCGCGATCGCGATCTGGTCCAGGTGACCGCCGGAATCAAAGCGGGCGACCTGGTCGTGACTTCGGGCGGCTATGCGCTATCCGACGGCCTTGGCGTTCGCGTCGCGCAGGGAAATCAATGACGCGCAGCAGCTCGACGCTGGCGGTGCTGTCGGTGCTGGCAGCCAGCGTGCTCGGGGTCATCCTGGCCGGAACAATTCCGAGCGCGATATTCCCCGAGATCACGTTTCGCCGCGCGACGATTCTTGCCGACAGCGGCGACCTGCCTGCCGAACAGATGCTCGCGGCGGTCACGCGACCGCTGGAGGAAGCTGCCTACAGCGTGGTCGGGGTGACGTTGGTTCGATCGACGACGACGCGCGGCAGCGCCGAGATAGACGTCACGTTCGGCGAAGACGCCGACCCGCAAATCAGCTTCCAGACGCTGAGCGCCGCGGTCGCGCACACGCGCACGCAGCTGCCCAACGATACGGCAGTCGATGCGGCGCTGCTGACGACCGGTACATTTCCGATCGTCGATCTCAGTCTGAGTTCAAAGCTTCGCAGCCTGCCCGAACTGACCGACATCGTAAACTACGACCTCGTTCCGAGCCTGCATCGAATCGACGGCACCTACCGGGTCGGCGTAATCGGCGGCAAGTATCGCGAATTCGTGGTGCGGCTCGATCCGGCGCGGATGCTGCAGCATGACATGTCGCCGGGCGACGTCGTCGCGGGGCTGGCAAAGAACAACGTGATCGCGTCGGCGGGCCGGATGAACGAATCGCATCGGATGCTGCTGACGGTGGTGACGACCGATCTGCATCAGGCCGGCCAGATTGCCTCGGTGCCGCTCTCGGCGACGGGCGGTCAACCGGTACGCGTGAGCGATGTAGGTTCGGTCGAACTTGGAATCCAGGAAGACTACATCCGGGCCGCGTCCGAGAATGGAGCGGCGGTGCTGGTGGGAATCTCGCGGCGGCCAGGCGGCAGCACGGTGCAGATCGCGGCCGAGGCGCGGCAGATGCTGGCGGAGTTTCGCCAGCGCTATCCCGACGTTCAGTTCTCGGTCTCGTACGATCAGTCCGAGCTCGTTGCCGAATCGTTCAACAGCGTGCGCGATGCGATCGTACTCGGTCTCGTGCTGGCGGTGCTGGTGGTGCTGGTATTCACGATGAGTCCGCTGAGCGCGCTGGTCGCGGGGATCGTGGTGCCTTGCACGGTCGCGATCACGTTCATCGTGATGAAGGTTGCGGGACTGACTTTCAACATGATGACGCTGGGCGGACTGGCGGCAGGAATCGGACTTTTCATCGACGACGCAATCGTGATGATCGAAGCGATTCATCGCGAACTCGCGGCCGGCCAGTCCACCGGGACGGCGGTGGCCGAAGCGCTCAAGAATCTTCGGCGCCCGCTGTTCGCCTCGACGATGACGGTGATCGTTGTATTCGGGCCGCTGGTTTTTATTTCGGGCGTAACCGGCGTTTTCTTCCGCTCGCTGGCCGCGACGCTCAGCGGGGGACTGGCCATTTCGCTGATGCTCGCGATCTACTTCACGCCTGCAATGGAACTCGCAATTGCGCGGTTTCGCGGGCGCGCGCGCGAAGCGGGGCGAATCTATCGCGGCGTTCAGACGGCATTTCTGACGGCGCTCCGGCCTGTCATCCGCATTCCTGCGCTGGCAATTCTTGGTGCGATCGCTTCAATGTTCGTCGCGTACCTGGTGTACAACAGTATAGGCACGGACTATCTGCCGCCGCTCGACGAAGGCGCCTTTATCCTCGACTACCTCACGCCGCCGCAGAGCACGCTTCCTGACACGACTGCGCTGCTCGACTCGATTCAATCGGTTCTGAAAACGACGCCCGAAGTCGTCGCGTTCAGCCGCCGCACCGGCACGCAGCTTGGATTTTTTCTGACCGAATCGAATCGCGGGGACATATCCGTGCGCCTGAAGGCGGACCGCAAACGCGAAATCGACGCGGTCGTGGATTCCATCCGCGATCGCATCCTGAACTCTGTGCCCGGCGTATCGATCGAGTTCTCGCAAGTGCTGCAGGACTTGATCGGCGATCTTTCGGGCGTTCCGGAGCCGATCGAAGTCAAGGTTTTCGGCCCCGACCAGAAAACGATCGAGGCGGCCGCGCGGCAAGTGGCGAACCGGATGCGCTCGATCCATGGCCTGGTGGACGTCTTCGATGGAATCGTGCTGAGCATCCCGGAGCAGGCAGTCGTCGTCGATAACACTTCAGCGGCGCATTACGGACTGAGCGCCGATGATATTCGCGCCGCGCTCAATTCGGTGATTCAAGGGACGATCGCCACCAACGTGCTGTCGGGCGATCGGCTGGTCGGCGTACGCGTGCGGTACCCGGACGCATTCCACGAAGATCTCGGAACTCTGTCGGAGGTGATTCTCAAGTCGAGCTCGAATGCGCGCGTCCCGCTCGCGTCAGTCACAAAGATCAACTTTCTCGGCGAGACCAGCGAAATCGCGCGCGAGCGCCAGCGTCCCGTCGTGCATGTCACGGCGCGGCTCGAGGGTATCGACCTCGGCACCGCGGTCAACGAGGTCAAGCAGAGCCTGGCCAGGATGCCGCTGGCGGCGGGAGTATCGCTCGAATACGGCGGCCTGTACGCTCAGCAACAGCAGGCGTTTCGCGAGCTCGCGCTGGTGCTGGTGGCAGGAACGATCATGATGTTCCTGATTCTGGTCTGGGAGTTCGCACGACTTGCGCCCGCAATCGCATGCCTGGTCGCCGCGATGTCGTGTCTTGCCGGCAGCTTCATCTCTCTGGCCGTGACCGGCATGACACTGAACATCTCATCGTTCATGGGAATCATCATGGTCGCGGGAATCACCGCAAAGAACGGCATCCTGCTGCTCGACCATGCCGAGCGTGAAGTCGGCGCGGGCGCACAACCAGGCGCGGCGTTGTTCGATGCGGCGACCGTGAGGCTGCGCCCGATCATCATGACCACGCTCGCCACCGCTGCGGGCCTGTTCCCGCTCGCGCTCGGCTTCGGCGCGGGCGCCAAGGTTCAGCAGCCGTTGGCAATCGCGGTGATCGGCGGACTAGGTTTCGCGATGATTCTTTCGACTCCGCTGGCAGGCGGAATCTACCTGATGGGTACGCGAGGCCGCGGCCGCACTGAAGCTCGCTCGTCGCAGGAATAGACGGGGGGGGCCAGCCGGCGCCCGGGATCNAACCTCGCTCAAACCACCCCGGGNCACAAACGGTACCGGACCCGATCCATGTAGCGACGGTACTCNGGATCCGCGCTCAAATGTACTTCTTCCTGANCGATTCGCCAGACCATAAAGGGAANCGTCGTCGCGATCAGTATAATGTTGCGGNCGTTCGGATAGGACATCGCATAGCCNATCGAAAGTATCAGCCATCCGAAATATATTGGATGACGAACCCATCGAAACGGCCCCTTCGACACGATTCCACGGTTCGCCGGCAACACACCGAAGCTGCGNCCCATATAGACCCGCGCGACCTGGCTCAGCACGATGCCGAACAACTCGAAAATAAGCCCGNTCNTCNNGAGCGCGCCGGTAGATGGGTTTGTCGGACGCATCAAACAAGGGAGAATTAGCATGCCGCCGGATGCGGCGAGCGTGCGTAGATTTACGCTCGAGGTGCGCGGGGCAAATCGCGCGAACGACATGACGGCCATGGTTGCGTCGCCCGTCAGCCATACCACGTTAGCGGCTCCCGCCAGGCTGAAGCTGAGTTCGCGCGCGGCCGGCAGCGTCGCGAGCAGGAACGTTACGGCGAGCAGACAGTTGCCCAGCGCGTGCCTTAGGCCTGCGGTTGTGACGTGCGGTTGCGCAACCGGGACACGCGCGGAAATGCGGGGAGCAACTGCTTCCATGAATATATAGTGCGCTCCTCATACTATACCAAGCAACCACTCGCGGAATATAAGCGAGAATCGTACTTAGTATTCATGGCAATACTAACTTATGACCGTCATAATACTGCGGAAGTCGCCGCCGATTGGCTATCCCGGTCACCGCGTCGCGCAGTCCGTCGGGATTGGATGCATGATCAAATCGTCGGGTCGCGATCGATGCGCGGATCGGTGCCATCCTGTCGCCATTGCCGGCGGCGCTACCTTTGCTTAAGATAACCCGGCTTGAGTCTGCGACTTCTTCGAGTGCCGAGGTGGCGGAATGGCAGACGCAGAGGACTCAAAATCCTCCGTGCGCAAGCATGTGCGGGTTCAAGTCCCGCCCTCGGCACCAACAATTCCCCTCCAATGGTCGGGGCGCTCGGCGCCATGAATTTGCGGTTTTGACTCAAACCGATTTTGAGTTCTCCAGATAACGCGATGGCTGAGCGGTTTTGTAGTCCCGCAGCCTGTATGGTCTGCGCGACAAGGCGACCGACGAGTTCATAGGCATAGAGCCCTGGGAAGCGAAAAGCTGACTCTGGAACTATGCTAAGGTCTAAAATAGAATTTCTCGTGGAGAACCATAGGGCCATGAAAGTAACGAGCGACGATACGGCGACTAAAGATCGCTGTTCATCATGCGGCGGGTTTGTTGAGCTGTGCGACGGTTGCGCTATCGTAACGTCATCGCCGAAGAGACGCACCAAGCTCGTCACGCACCCGCCCGGCTCGGGCCTACAAATCATCGGCGCGAAAAAACCGCTACTCCCAAGAACCAAGCCGCAGCACTGACGCCGGCGCGGGGCGGCTCGACAGACTGGGGCGCGCAGGATGGTTGAATTCTTGCGCTTCGGCCCTTTGCAGCGCGATTAGGGGCCGATGGCGGGCGAGAAAGCGCCGGCCGAGTATCTCTATAGTCTCGCAGGTCGTGGTTTGCCCATACTTGGGCGTGAACAGCGAACGAATCGCAGCCGCGATGCGTCAGCCTGCGATCCTGGCCGTAGTATGGATCTGCGCGCTCCTGATGTTGACGGGCACTTTGACCAAGATGCCCGGGCAATGGCAGCGCCGCGACTTCTCGAACTATTACGAGTCGGCGTGGGCGCTCCGGCATGGAATCGATCCATATTCCACGGATTTGACGCCGCTCGGCGCCCAGCTCGGCCTGGAGACCGGCGGACTGCTTCACGCTTCCGAGACGCCGCCGTTTCTACTTTGCTTCGAACCTCTCACCCGGTTGCGGCCGCGGGTCGCATTCTGGATCTGGACCGCGATCAACTTTTCAGCATTGGCAATCGCGATGTACCTGTTGCTTGCGCATCGACGCGGGCTTTCCGGGCGCACGGCGTGGTTGCTGGCGGGACTGATTCTGATGTCGGCGCCGGTGAATTTGAATTTTTACTGGGGACAATCGCAGCTGATAGTCCTGGCCCTGATGGTAGGCGCAATGCGCGCGATGGAACGCGAGCGCGACGGCGCCGCAGGCTTGCTGATCGCATCGGCCGCGCTGTTGCGCGCATACCCGCTTCTGCTCATCGGCTATTTTGTCATTCGTCGAAAATGGCGGGCGGTTGCGTTCGCGGCGGCCGGAATCGCAGCAGGAGTATTGGTAACTGTCGCGGTTTTGGGTTTAACGCAAACTCTCAACTTCATTTACGGTGCATTGTGGCTCACTGACTATTCAGTAGTGAACCGGGTGGATAATCTTTCGCTCGGACCATTTGTATCGCGGATGTTCTGGGCATTGACCGGTACCGCGTCCGGCTCATCGACCGATTGGACGAGACGCGCCGCCATCGCCGTTGCGGACCTGGTAGTACTTGGAATGACTATTCGCGCGACGCTGGCGGATACGAACCGCCGCGATCCCGACTGGAGAATCTACTCACTGTGGATCGCGACCTCGATCATGCTGTCGCCCGTCGGATGGCATCACTATCTGGTGTTACTGGCTATTCCGTTCGTGCAACTGGTCGCGTCCGCGGCGGACGGGCGGTCAAGCTCGCGAGCCGTCTGGATGGCGGCGTTGGCCTATGCTCTCAGCGTGGTTTCGCTCCGCGTCTTCAACCGCTTCCTGATACCGCCGCCGACCGGGTTCCAGCTCATCTTCCCATCGCTGGCGCGTGCGCTCGAGGAAACCAGCTTCATCGCTTTACTGACGGGATACATCGCGGCCTATTGGTTCGCGACCGATCGCGTCCGCCAGCTT
>JGI20175J14863_1000047_pt1 | contig 18681 bp, 14 predicted proteins | sample NGESurdeep072012_2_FD_14863 | JGI IMG/M metagenome (IMG submission 14863)
TGAGAAGACGCGAAAATCTGCGCAGCGCATCTTTTCGCGACTATGCGATGGGCCGTTGGCACGGCTGGCCAGGGTTAAGGCCGCGCTCCGTTGTCGCGCGCTGCCCCTGCCAACGGCTTAATACTGCGCTGCCGTCGCCACGGCCAGGGGTGACCCCTTGTATCTTGCCGTTAGCGTCGCAAGATGGATTCAAACTTGGGCGCGGCAGACCGATAACCGGTGGGTCCGCAACGAGCGAGACCGCGGTGCAGCGCGGGTCGCCGCGCCCTGAAAACCGGGTCACGGCCCGAACAGTCGCCGGGGCCGGCGCAAGTCGTCGAGCCCGCATCGCGCAAGGACGGGCGACGCGGACGGGAATGGAGTCTGAAAAAAATTAGTCGGCGATGCGTTCTTGCGAGGCCACCTGGGCGCGCGCGGGCTTGCGGCAGGGGTGACCCCTGCACCCAGTGTTAAGGCTGCGCTCCGTTGTCGCGCGCGGCCACTGCCACACGGGCGGGCTTGCGTGCAGAGGCCGTAGCTTGCGCGGTCGAAGGCTGGCGGACCAGCACGCCGAGCGGCGCTAGATTCAGTTCGGTTGCGCATTCCTCGGTCGCGCGATGCGCGATTCGTCCGGCTTCGACCATTTCGGCAACTATGCACACCGCGCCGGCCATCGTGAGCGCCCCCAGGCCAAGCGCGATCTCAGGCAGTCCCGCGATAGCCACAACTGCCGCGCTCATCGCGCCCGCCGCCAGAGCCAGCTTGGTGATTCGAGTGGACTTTATCCGCGCCAGTACGCGGTTGGTGACCTTGCCCGCCGCGTGCTCTTCGTCGGCGGTCTTGAGTTCGATTCGCGTCCACGGATTGGGCCGCACTTCCAGGTCGTAGTCGTTCCACCCCGCATCGACGATCGCGCCGTGCCCGCTGCGCGCGAACAGCTTCAGCATCCTGTCCATCAGGCGGTCACGCGTGATGCTTTCGTCGTTCCAATAGTCCAGCCGGATCGTACGCCTGAGCCAGTTGACGGTTGGGCGTTGGCGCACGCCGTCAGCGCCGGCGAGTCCGGTCAGGGCTTTCGCCCGCGTCTTGTAGCGCGTCATCGTTCGCACCATCGGCCCCGTGTAAGCGAGATACGCGATCAGAAGTCGCGCTTTAAAACTTTCGTGAGATTTTTCAAGCGGCGCATGCCACGCATAGTACAGCGCCCAAATCGGCCCGAGCGCGAGCATCGCAGCCGCGGGAATGGGAGACACGCCAAGTACGATCGACGCGACCATCGCGATTGCCGAGAGCACCGTCCATTCGAGCGTCTGCGGCAGAACCCTGGCCAGCGTAAGTCCGGGATCGAACAGCGTCTGCGCACCTGCGGTTGCAGTCCACAGCACGCGTTTGCGGCTGCCGCCCGGAATAGTCCGCGCGAGACCAGGAATCGTGCCGCGCCACGCGATTTGGCCCATCACGTTGAAGCGCTCGGGATAGCGCGGATACAGCATCGCCTCGGCGCGTCCGTAGCCGCGCTGCTGTCCGTAGTAAGCCTGGACAGTGTTGCGCCGGAAGTGCCAGACGAAGGCGGCCGGCGAGAAGCCGAGCTTGAAGCCCGCGTCGAGCATTCGCCAGCAAATATCAACGTCGTCGCCCGCGGAGGTGAACTGCGGATCGAATCCGCCAATCTTTGCGAGCGCCGCCTTCGAGAAGAGCATGTTGCAGCCTGCCAGATGCTCCGCTCGATCGTCGGCGACCAGAACGTGGCACGGCGCGCCCGGGGATGCGGCGCAACAGGCCTCGATCCAGCCGTCTTCGTGCGGCGCGTAGTTCGGTCCGCCGCATCCGTCGAAGTTGTTTTCGGTCATCGAGCGGACCATCAGCATCAGCCAATGCGGATCGACGACGCAGTCCGAATCGGTGTAGGCGATTATTTCGCCGCGCGCCGCCTGCATCCCGACGTTGCGCGCGACGCTCAGTCCCTTGTTGGGCTGGCGAATGAGACGGAACTCCGGAAAGTCCATCGAGATGTCAGCGGTGCGATCGCGCGAGCCGTCATCGACGATGATTACCTCGAAATTCGGGTAGTCCAGACGGCGCAGCGACTCGAGGCAATCCCGCATGGTGCGCTCCGCGTTGTACGCGCAAATCACCACCGACACCATCGGCATCTTCGGCGGCCGCGGCGGGCAGGAGCCATTGAGGGTCACGAACGGCATCACATCCGACGCGAGCATCATGCGCACGCCAAGCCAGTCGTGAGAAACCGGAGCAGGAACGGGAGGAGCAACCACGCCAGCCGCACCCGTGCCGAACGCCATTGCGACAGCTTCGTCCTGCCCCGGCGATGCATCTTTGAATTCGATCACCACCGGCCGCGCTTCCGCGAGGTTGTGCAAGGCGACGACGAAATCGCGAATCTGGACAGGCTCGAGCGCAGGAATTTCCGCGTAAAGAAAATCTTCTTCCAATATTGAAAGGGCGCGCGTTTCCGGCCGCACCTTTATTCCGACAATCGCGTCGGGCGCGCGTCCCTTGATCGCCTTCACGACGCTGCGCACGCGCCGCCGCGCGTTTTCGAGTCCGCCCGCGCGCAGCGCGTCCTGGCCGATTTCGCAATCGAGGATGTAACCGACCAGGGCAGGATGCGTTGCGAAAATGTTTGCTTTTGTTGTATTCGCGATCCGCGAGACGACGGATTTCCATCCACGGCGGCTCGTCAGCTCGTCCGCGGTGATTCTCAACTCGATCATGGCGACCAGTCCCGACTGGGCCGCGATGTCCAGGCAGGACTGCGAATGCGCCTCGGTCAGCACCAAGCCGGTCGTGTGCGCGGTTCTGAGATCGTCGAGCCGCTTTCTTAGTTTGAGCTTGTGAGCAAAATCGAGCGATCCGCTGACGTCAGCGAGGCGCATCGCCTTGAAAAAGAACTTCTGCCCTGCGCGGGAAAGGAACTTACCGTGTGGGGTGACGCGTTGTTGTTGCGCAGGAGCGGAATTGGTAAGCATGGATGCGGGTGCCCTCTCGATGAGGAGCTAAGTGCCAAAGCCATGCCACCGGGAAAACCCAGCGATTATGGGGGTTTTTCGGCAAACATCCGCCTCGCACAAACCAATTGGGATGAGCGCTGTACGATTTGCGCGTCGGGCGGACTCGGAGCGAACAGTTCGCAGGGTGCAAAATCAGGCAGNATGCCNCCCGGATAGACACGCTAGATTGGTTAATTTGCGAATGTTATACGTCAGTTGGTTGACACCTCAACGCTGGAATCCTCCCGCCGGGTTTTANTGCAATGAAACTATCGCTCGCTTGTGGATGCTGCGGACCGTCAAAANCCAAGGGACACCGTGAAACGACCGACGCNGCAATTGAAGTCATCCCCGAAGAATTACAGGCGATAAGGCANCAGCTCGCTGAGATCGAGCAATCGCTCTCGCGCCTATGGGGTCCGACAATTTGGAGCCGCACGCCCGAGTGCATCCAGGTCCGCGCCGAGGCCGCGGATCTGATGGAGCGCCACTTCGACGGCATCGTCGACCAGTGGGGAGAATCGATAGCGGCCATTATCCAGGGTCACTCCCAGATCGACGAGAATAGCCGCAAAGCCGGCAAAGAAAACTTGGTCAATGCTCTCATCCGGTTCACTGATCACCTGCGCGATCCCGACGACGTTTGCACTTACGTTTATCTGCGCAGGCATTGCCAGGAGGGGATGCTCGCGCGGGCCAAGCCGTCCCAGTTCAACGTCATCCATATTGCTCTCAAGCAAGTCATTCTGAATCACGTCAAATCCACGATGACCGGTCCCGCGATGGAACGGGTGCGCGACCTGGTGGTCGCGGCAATCGACGAGCGGCGGCTGATGGTCTCGCAGTTCTACATCGAATCGCGCGAGCGGTTGCTGCGCGAATCCGAAGAGAAGTACCGCAACACGATCGACCACGCGCCCGATCCAATGTATGAGATCGAACCGTACACCTGGATCGTGATCGGGATGAATGCGGCTGCCATGCAGCTCCATATTATGGTCGACCAAACGCATGAACAGCTGGCGATGATCGGACATCCGCTGCCGGAGGCGGTACCGCCGGAGATAAGGGCAAAAGTTATCGAGAGCCTGGAGGCGGGCGTGGTCCCGGTTTTGCGCCAGGGATCGACGAAGATCTCGGAATTTCCGGTCGGGCCGTTTTTCTTCGACGTAAACGCCGCGCTCATCACCTACGGCAAGAAGCAATTCGTCCAGATGATCCTGCGCGACGTAACGCAGCGGCACGACATGCTCGACTCGCTGATCAAGGCTGAGCGATTGGCCGCGGCCGGCACCTTCGCGGCAGGCGTGGCGCATGAGGTGAATAACCCGCTGGCGTCGATCTCATCGCTGGTTCAATCGATCCTGACCGGCGAGAAGGACCCCCAGCGGCGCACCACGCTGCACACCATCCTGTCCCAGATCACGCGCATCTCGAGCACGCTCAAGGACCTGGTGAATTTCGCGCGACCGACCACCGCGCAACGCAAGCCGGTTGACGTAAACGCGCTGATCGCCGAGACGCTGCGGCTGATCAGCTACAACAAACGCTTCAGCGGCATCCAGGTTGAACCGATGCTTGCTCCCGATCTGCGCCGCGCGTTCGCCGACGACAACGAAATTCAGCAGGTGATGCTCAATCTGCTCTTCAACGCCGCCGACGCCTCGCCCGCCCAGAGCGGCGTGATCAAGGTGATCACCGAGAACCAGCGCGCCGGACAGGGCGCGGACAAATCGCGCCGGGTGGTTATCAAGGTGGTCGACAACGGCATCGGAATCCCGCGCGAACATCTGGAACGCGTGTTCGATCCATTCTTCACCACCAAGCCCGCGGGCGCCGGCGTTGGACTGGGGCTGTCGCTATGCCAGCGCATGATCCTGTCCAATCAGGGCACCATTCGGGTTGACAGCGAGGTCGGCCGCGGCACCGCCATCACGATCACGCTGGCGGCGGCCGCCGAGGATTCGGTACGGGCGGAACAGGCGGCGAGCATGGCCGCGTCTTGAGAATTGAAATGCGATGAACAACGACGCTTCATGGACCGCACAGGAACGCGGACCTTACCGGCTGCTGATCGTCGAAGACGAACCCTTGATGCGGTCGATAATCGTGCAGCTCGCGCGCAGCGAAGGCTACGAGGTGACGGAGGCGCCGGCCGCGGAGGTCGCGCTGCACATCTTCGAAAAAGAAAAAATCGATCTCGCGATTCTTGACCTTAACCTGACCAGCGGCGGCAGCGGACTCGATCTGCTGCGCAAGATGCGCGAACTCGACCCCCAGGTGATGGGAATAATCGTCACCGCGTACGCCAGCGTGGAGTCAGCCGTCGAGGCGCTGCACCAGGGCGCCTACGATTACATCACCAAGCCGTTTGCGAACGATCACCTGAAAAAGGTGATGCGCAACGCGCTCGAGGGCAAGGCGCTGTTCAGGGAGAATCGGTTTCTGCGCCAGGAACTGCGCGAGAAGTATCGCTTCGAGAGCATCATCGGCAAAAGCGACGCGATCGAAAGCGTGTTCCGGGTCATGGAAAAAGTCGCGCGCACCGACACCAGCGTGTTGATCACCGGAGAGTCCGGCACCGGCAAGGAACTGGTCGCCCGCGCGATTCATTTCAGCTCCGATCGCGCCAACAACCGCTTCCTGCCGATCAATTGCGGCGCGCTGCCCGAGAACCTGCTCGAGAGCGAACTGTTCGGCTACAAACGCGGCGCATTCACGGGGGCCGCGCAGGACAAGGTGGGCCTGCTCAANGCCGCCGACAAAGGCANCGTCCTGCTCGACGAGATTGGCGAGTTGCCGCTCGCGCTGCAGGTCAAACTGCTGCGCGCGCTCCAGGAGCGCGAGGTCTACCCGCTTGGCGCCAACGATCCGGTGGCGTTCGACGTGCGGGTGCTGTGCGCCACCAATCGCAACCTGGAAGCCGAGGTCAAGGCGGGGCGCTTCCGCGAGGAACTGCTCTACCGAATCAACGTCATCAACATCAACCTGCCCGGTCTGCGCGAGCGCCAGGACGATATTCCCCTGCTCGCCAACCATTTCCTGCGCAAGTACGAAAAGTCGATGTCGCGAACTGCGATGCGCTTTTCCAAAGGCGCGATGCGCCTGCTCATCAACTATGCGTGGCCGGGCAACGTCCGCGAGCTCGAAAACGCCGTCGAGCGCGCCGCGATTCTGGCCGAGACCGACGTCATCCACTCGCACGATTTGCCCGACAAGCTGCTCAGCACGTCGCCCGTGATGGCGAGTATCGAGAACGCGGGGCTGACGCTCGAGGAGCTCGAGCGCGAGCATATCAAACGCGTGCTCGACAAGGTCGAAAACGACAAGGTGAAGGCCGCGCAGGTGCTCGGGATTCACCTCTCGACGCTCTATCGCAAGGTTCAGCGCTACCACCTCGACGGCGACAGCCCCGTGCATCAGGAGCCTGCGCGCTCGGCGTGAGGGCAGGGCAATAGGCGTGGCAATCCGGCAGTCAAGGATATAGACTTTTNAGTGGGCCGACNGGACGGCGGCCGGCCCGGAGAAAAATATGGATCTGTTTGCGCCAAGTCACCTGCTGATCATTTTGCTGATCATTTTGGTCATCTTCGGGCCCAGCAAGCTCGGCGATGTCGGCGGCGCGATGGGCAAAGCGATTCGCGATTTCAAACGCGCGATGAACGAGCCCGATGATGCGGCCAAGACAGTCGCGAAGACTGACGACGCGAAGGCCGCAGAGGCCGTAAAGCCTGACAAGATTTCCTGACCCGCCGCGCCTCGCTGACTTTTCCGATCATTCACTCAATCCGCCTGCGATGACGCGCGTTCGGAACGCGTGAGCGAATCCAATTTTGTTCACGCTCAACCGCACTGACCGCCATCACCGTATTAGGTCTATACGGCGTCCACCAATCCTCCGGGCGGCGCTGGAAAGGCTGTGGAAAGAACCCGCCTAGAAATCTTGCATTAGAGATACTGTTTGGAGTACAGGCGATAAATGTGGCGGTCTGTGACCGGTATAAAATTTGCTTACTTGGCAGGCTGACGTTTTTAGAAATGTTAATGAGAGGGCTTTTCTCCAAGACTTATAAGGCCGTCTCCGAATGGCCCAAAATCATGATGGTTCTTTTGGGCACGATGACATCGCCTTTTGGATGCAGTTGTCCTGATCTTGGGACACCTCGTCGTTGCGAGGAGCATGTGTAACCGCCGGCGGTAAGCCGCTAAACGGGCGCGTTTGCCGACGGCAGGCACCCGAAATGGAGACGGCAAGATGGAGGGGGAACGCAGCTCGCGAAAGTTCTGGGCAGGTCTTTTTGTGGCACTGCTCGCGTTTGGAATCGCCTCCCTGATTTCATCGCCCCCGGCAATCGGCTTGGAAGGCACGCTGCTTTCCCAAGCCACGGGTTCGGGGAGCNCCCTGCCGCCCGGCTACGTCCATAATGAGACCTGCACCAGTTGCCATGATGTATCGGTCAAGGCCTTCCGGAACACAATGATGGGCCATCTTATGATGGGCCGGCCGCGCGACGAGCGGGAAAGCCTGGCCTGCCAGGCCTGTCATGGTCCCGGCCGCGAGCACGTACGCCATCCGAGCAAGCCGTCGCCGGGATTTGTGAGTTTTCGCGAGACCTCCTTCACGGACATCAAGATTGAGAACGACCGGTGCCTCGAATGCCATCAAAACGGCGAGCGCGGGTTCTGGCGGGCCAGCAGCCACGCCTCGCGCGGCATCCGATGCGTCGATTGCCACGCCGTGATGTGTCCGGTGACGGCGAGCGCGCTGCCGCAGGCGCAACTCAAGAAGTCACCGCTTGGCACGGAATTCATCAATCCGTTCGTGGTGACGCGGCCCGAAACACAGGTTTGCCTGCGCTGCCATCTCGACAAAAAGATGGAAATCAATTTGCCGTCGCACATGCCGCTGCGCGAGGGGTCGATGACGTGCACCGACTGCCACAATCCGCATGGCGGACCGTATCAGAAGCAATTGCGGGCGGCGATGGTCAATGAGGTCTGCTACCGCTGTCATGCCGAAAAGCGCGGGCCGTTTCTGTGGATGCACGCGCCGGTGGCGATGAACTGCCTCAATTGCCATGTCCCGCACGGCAGCGTTAACCAGCACATGCTGGTGATCAACATGCCGGTGCTCTGCCAGCGCTGCCACATCGGCACACGTCATCCGAGCCAGCCCCATAGGAGGGGACAAATTTTCGTGATCAACCAGCAATGCGCCAATTGCCATTCGCAGATACACGGCTCGAACTCGCCGGGCGGGAGATATTTCACGCGCTGAAGCGGGAGGCAGAGGAAGGCACGGCATCGCTGGGCCGCACCGCGTTTTGCAGCCGGCCCGGGAGGAAACGTCATGAACCTGAAGCGGTTGTTAGCCGGATGTGGAACGATGGCGCTCGTGTTGTCGATGGTCTCGCCGGCACTGGCACAGGTCGATCTCGGGCAATTCACGGCGGATGGTTCGGTCGAGGCGGGCGCCATTCCCCAGCCTGTCCCCTATAACAACGTCGCGGAGTATCAGCAGTACCGCGATCTGGCGCAGCAGTTCATCGTCCCGAAACTCCAGTTGATCCTGGGCGACAAGGCGGAGAACTACTACGTCCATTTCGACGCCGTCAACGTCGCACAAAAAAACCAGATGTATTCGCTGCGCTTCGGCGAATACGGCCTGCTCGATGTTCAAGCGAAATTCTTTGAGATTCCGCACTTCTTCAGCGACCACGTCGCGAGCACGCCGTACGACGAAAACGGCGGCAGCTTCACTCTATCCTCGAAGCCCACCGGTACCGGNCCCGCCCTCCATTCCTGGCTGAAAGCGAACGACAAACCGTTCGACATGAGCCTGCTCGAAGGTGTCGCGGACATCAACGTGCGCTATACGCCGACGCCGTCGCTGACCTTCAGTGCGAACATGAATTACCAGAACCCGACCGGCCAACAGCCGTTCGGCGGCAGCTTTATGTTTGGCACCAGCCCGGGTTCTTTCAAAGTGAACGAACTCTGGGTGCCAACGCAGTACTACACCTATAACTTTGGCACCGGCGTGGAATACGCGAAAAATGGATGGCTGCTCGGTTTCCAGTACCAAGGGTCCTTCTTCGTCGACGACTACTCCACCCTGACTTGGGACAATCCCCTCAATACTAGCGGAGTAGGAAGCAAATGCGTTGATTCCACCATTTTCACTCCCACGTCGCTTACCGGCCCCTGCCAGGGACGGGCAGCCATGTACCCGAGCAACCAAGCTCACAACTTCATCGTGAACGGAGCAGGTCAGCTTCCGTTCAATACGCACGTGATGGGCAGCCTCGAGTACGGATTCTGGCTTCAGAACGCTCCCTTCATCCCGCTTACGAGCAACAGCAAGCTGCAGCAGTCATTAAGTTCGGCCGGAGCGCCCAATAGCCTCGGCGGCGACGTGCGCCCGTTCTTTGCCAACCTCACGATCGACAGCAATCCGATCGAACGGCTGGATCTAAAGGCGACCTATTCCTATTTCGATTACGACAACCAGACGCCGGCGATCAGCTTCACAGGCGTTAAGTCGCTGAATGACATAGCGGACCCGCAGATGCCTTTCGCCGCTTATCCCTTTTCATTCGCGGAGCAGGACGTCAGCCTCGAGCCAACCTACCGCGTGACTGATACTTTGGCCGCGCACTTTACTATGAAGTGGCAGACCAACCACAACGACGGGCTGGAGGTGCTGCAGCAGGATCAACTCAGCTACGGACCCGCGCTCGATTGGAACCCATATCCGTGGCTGACTTTTCGGGCGGATTACCAGCACGCGCACCGCGACTCGCCGGGATACAACAACAACCGCACTGACCTGGTCCAGATACTTGGCGGAACCCCGGGACAGATCGCGGAGCTTCAGGACCTCCGGCGGTTCGACGAGGCCACGCTCGATGTGAACCAGACTTCGCTCTATGTTTCCGCGCAGCCGATCGAAAAACTCACGCTGTTCGCCGCCTTCAATTACGACGACTATAACTACCCCTCGACCGACTTCGGCCTGCAGCACACTTCGAGCTATTCGCCGTCGGTGGGGGCCAGTTGGGATCCGCTGGAAGGCGTGCACCTTTTTGGCGACTACGGATGGCAGGCGTACGATTGGAACCTACGGTCACTTGACGAGAGTAAGATCCCCACGCCGATCCCTCCGCCGGGAACAACGTACGTTTGGACGGCCAAGGGCCGCAACCAGGGCAACAATATCGATCTCGGCGTGGACATCGCGATACCGCAGAATCGCATCCTGCGGCGGCCGTCGCACCTGAAAGTCCAGTACACGTATACGGATGGCAACAACAGCACCCACCAAGCGGGGGCTACCGCGGCCGGGGCGGCGTCGGAGGCGATCAACTATCCCAATATCGGCAGCCAGTTCCACGAGTTGATGATTCAGTACGAGTACGATTTGCTTGACAACCTGGCGATCAACGTCGGCTACTACTTCACCCACTCCGGCGAATCCAATTTTATGGTGGACAACATGCGTAACTACATGCCGAAAGCTAGCAACACAGCCTCGACATTTCTCGGCAACACCGACATGTATCCCTACGACGCCAACGTCGGATTCATAACCCTGAAATACAAATTTTGAGCCGAGATCGCGCAAATGATGCGTGGAGCCGGGGGACCGGCGGCGAAACAAACAGTTTGACAATTAAATTCACTAATGATATTAGCTAACCTGACAAACGGACGGAACGGATATTAGCCAGACGAAACCGACCGCAGATGGGGTGGGCGAATGCGTTCATTGATCCCGGGTGCCCTGGTAGTGCTGCTGCTCGCGGCGCCGGCGTGGGCGCTGGGGGACAGTTCGGAGGCGCCAGCGACGTCGCCCGCGATCGCGGCGACCGCGCCCGGCATAACCTATCCTCCGCTCCCCACCAACATGTCGCTGCCGACGTATGACTATGCGGCGCCCGAGACGTGCGCAGGGTGCCATTTTCTGCTTGGCCTCGACCACACTTCGCGTGTATTGGGCGTAATCTGGAATGATACGACTCAGACCTGGCAATTGACGGGCAGCGGATGGCTCGCCTCGCGCCACGCGCAGTCCGATCATGGCTCGACCGAGAACGGGTTTTGCGCAAAGTGTCATTCACCTCTTCAAGCTTCCGCGAGTGCAGCCTTCAACAACGGAGTCGTCAATGCCGGCCCTATTCCGCAGCAGAGATTCCAAGCTGTAACCTGTGCAACGTGTCATCCTCCGGACAACATCACCGCGCAGATCGGTGCGTTGAATCCGGATGCTATAGACGGCGGGGCGATCGCAATCTATCTCTGGAAGGGCGTCAACAATCCTGCCTCCTATCAGACTCTGAGCACCGGAGTGAACGCCGATGGCACTTCGAAGGAAGACGCGCTCTGCCTCAACTGCCATGAGCAGCGTCACAACTTCACCGAGGGCACACCCATGTATGCTATGATGACGACCACGCACAATCATCTGATCCCTGGCGGTGGTCCTGTCCGATGCATCGATTGCCACATGTCGACCTATCAGTCCATCGGCGGAGGCAGCACCGGCCTGTCGCTGCTCGAGGAAAGGTTTCACGACTGGAACGTTGGCGCGGACCTTCCTTACTCCTGCGGCGCGGTAGGATCAGTATCGAATTGTCACAACAGCAAATATACCACTTTCACTGTAACCGACGCGCAGAACCTCATTCCGTTCATTAAACAGCAGCACATCGATTGGTGGAGCCTGCCGCCGTTCAATGGGGTGGCACAGGCCGCAGTGCCGGCACACGGGACGCCTACGCTCGTGGAGTACAAGATACTGGAGCGAGAGATATCGAAAATTGACGCCATGTGAGCGCAGTAGGAAGATGATGAATATCAACCCCGCCACATCGAGGCGACCAACGCAGCTACCTCCGGAGGCTTTTGCTCGTAAGGCTGGGATCTACGGGCAGTTGCCAATCCCGAGACTGGCTCGGATCGCTGCGATCCTCTGTGCGTTGATCCTCGCGTGGAATGCCCAAGGTTCATGCGCCAGTCCCCTCCCCGTGAACCTGGACCGTCCCGACTATGATTACTCCANCGTTACGTGTATGTCCTGTCACTTTATCGAGGGATTAGACCACACGGCGCGCGCNGCCGGTGTTACGTATAACACCACCACTAACCTGTGGGAGCGAACGGGCCATGGTTGGTGGGATTCGCGGCACGCCCAGTCACAGAACGGCTGGTCAAGTACGGCGATCAATTACGGCTGGACACAGCCCCCCGGGCCATACGGCGAGAACGACAATACTTTCTGCGCATCCTGCCACTCGCCGCTCCAGGCCAGCACAACCGTGCCAGGAATGTTCGGCCTCGGCGCCGTGATCGACCCGGTCACAGTTTCGACCTTTCAGGGCGTGGTGTGCAGCTCGTGCCATTGCAGCACCACCGTCGCCAAAGCGCTCCTGGCAGAATATCCCACTGCGGAATCGGGTGGCGAAACGGCTACCCTCATCCGTGGCGCGAATCCGACCCTGGCAAGCTCGTGGATTCCGATACTGCCCGGTCAGGAAAGCCAATTCTGCCTGACCTGTCACGAACAGGATCCGCATAACGCGGCGTCGAATGGGGTCTTTCAGGTGATGTACGCTGCCGGTGTGTCGTGTATCGATTGTCACATGGCCCCTTATAATCTGTATGCCGGCACGACGGACCACCCGATTAGTCCGCCGCTTACGGAGCGATTCCATGACTGGAAAGTCGCCGAAAACTTACCGTACTCGTGCGGCGCACAGGGTTCCCTAAGTCAATACACCTGCCATTCGGGATTCAACGCCGCCGCCGCTCTGGCTTATATCCCTTTCATGACCAGCCAACACAGCGATTGGTGGAGCCTGCCGCCGTTTTCGACCGACACGAAAGCGGTATCAGCACATGAACTGAACGCGACCTCCGACCAGCTCGCGCTGTGGCGCGAGATAGAGGCGGTTTACGGGCGAGCGAGCGTTAAAGAGACCAGCTATAAAGCAACCAGCTATAAAGAAGGGGCGCGGTTCTGAAGACCGCGGTCGCAACGCGATGATGACTGGAGCGTCGAAGCGAAGTAAGCGCAGTTGGCCACCTGCCATGTGGTCGTTGTCGCTTTTGTTTTTTGGGTTGCTTGCGGTGCTGCCTGCGGCAGGCCAGCAAGCTGCCTCGAGCGACCCACATCGAGGCGCGCTGATTGCGGGAGGCGTGGATCAGTTCAACGGCCCGATGGCCGCCGCGGAGTTTTACGACTTTAAGACTGAAGCCTTCTCCTGCAAGTTTTTAGGAGGAGTAAATTCTGCTACCGGAGCGTGCAAGAACACCTTGGCGCAGGCCCGTTTCTTCGCGTCGGTGGCGCCGCTATCAGGCGGCGGAGTGCTGATTGCGGGCGGCAACGGCATCGGCACGATATGCCTCAACTCCGCGGAGATTTACACTTCGTCAACCGGTAAGTTTACCGCGACCGGTAGCATGACTGACGCCCATTGTTTCGCGCACACCACCACCGTGCTGCACAATGGCGAGGTTCTAATCACCGGCGGAGAGGACGAAACCGGAAACCTCGTCAATACCGCGGATATGTACAATCCGGCGACCGCCAAATTCGAGTGCTCAGGGCTTGGAGGAGCCGATCCGACTACCGGCTACTGCCTAAGCACTCTGACCGATGCCCGCTTCCTCGACACCGCAACGCTGTTAAAGGATGGCCGCGTGCTGATCGCAGGCGGTAGCGATGGCTCGATCGTTAACACGGCGGAGCTTTTCAACCCCGTCGCGGGGACCTTCGGCTGCTCGGGCCTTGGCGGGTCGAACACAACGACGGGTTTTTGCAACAACACGATGACCGACAGCCGCGAAAACCACACCGCCACCTTGATCGTAACCGGGCCTAATGCGGGCGACGTGCTCATCGCCGGCGGCCTCGACGCTGCGGGCAACGTGCAGCAAACCGCCGAGCTCTACAGTCCGGCGGCCGGCAATTTTACCGCAACCGGCAGTATGACCCATGCCCGCTATCTGCATACCGCGACCCGGCTTCGTTCCGGGCGTATCCTCATCACCGGCGGCGAAGACGGAACCGGAACCGTGCTGAAGACCGCCGAGGTGTACAATCCTGTTGCCGCAACCTTCAGGCAGGTTGGCACCATGACCACCGCTCGCGCGCTTCATACGGCTGTGCTGATTACCTCGGGACCCAAGAAGGGCTATGTCCTGATCGCCGGCGGGATCGACAACGCGGGCACGACGCTCGGCACGGCTGAGCTGTTCAATCCCAAAACCGAGAAGTTTAGCGCGACCAGGAGCATGAAAGTGAGGCGCTCGTCGCAGGATGGTACTGCGCTGCCGTAGGGCGACGAGTGACCGATGGCCGATTGCTCACGATGCGAGACACCGTTTCCGATGGGCGCGAAGTTCTGCGCTGGGTGCGGCAATCGCGTCGATGCGGCAGGCGCGGACGAATTCCGGCGGCCAAGCGACAGCCGGCAGCGTCGCGGTGGGTTCTCAGCTCCATGGATTGTCGCAGTCAGTGGTGCGTTTTTGCTTGGCGGAGTCCTGACGTGGTTGTTTATGGCTGCCGGGAAACACGACCGTTCGCAAGTTGCCATGCAGCCAACTACCCAGGGGCGTGCACCGACTTTGAACGCAGAAGCATCTGGCATCATTCCGCCCGGACATTCGGCGCCCTCTTTTCCGGCAGGGCATCCGATGGTTCGTGGTGAGGCCCACGCCGCCAGCACACTTATCGCCAAGGCGGAGAAACAGGCCCAGGCCCGTCCCAAGGACATCGCAGTTTGGAACCGCCTCGGCGACGTGGCCTTCCGGTCCGCGGCGTTCGACCCCGCGAACTATGACAAGGCGCGTGAAGCGTTCGCTCACGTGCTCGAACTCGACCCGAACAATCTCGACGCCCTGCGCGGGCTCGGAAACGTATGTTTCGATCAACGACGATTCGGCAAAGCGATCGCGGCGTACCAGCACTACCTGCGCCTTAAACCGAAAGACGTGCAGGTACTCACCGATCTCGGCACGATGTATATGGCCCAGCACAACTCGCACGAGGCGATCGCACGCTACTCTGCGGCGCTCGCGCTCGAGCCGAGGTCCTTTCCAGCTCAGTTTAACCTTGCGGTGGCGTACCTGATGCTCAATGACAACCCCAATGCACGTGAGGCACTGTCGCGCGCGCGCTCTCTTGCACCTGGAGAGGCTGCTCGCACCAGGATCGATGTGCTGTTGGCGCGGATAGATTCAAATGAAATGGCGAAGAGCACTGCTGCCAGCAAGTCGCGATGAAATTTCCCTCACTGGTGCTTCTCAAAACTTGGTCCGGCCCGAGTTCCTTCGCAAATCTAGACGGCCTCGCCTACCGGAGAGGCACGGGGGCTACCGCGGCCGGGGCGGCGTCGGAGGCGATCAACTATCCCAATATCGGCAGCCAGTTCCACGAGTTGATGATTCAGTACGAGCACGATTTTGCGCGATAACATCGCGATCAACGTCAGCTATTACTTCAGCAATTTTGGCGAACACAATTTCATGGAAGGAAGGAGAAGAGTGATGACGAAGAGTTTGAGAACGAAGATTCGATCGAGACTGTGGATTTGGACCGCGTCGGCCATACCGGCAGTTGCAGCGCTGGCGTTGATCTCAACCACCGCCCGCGCAGCCGATCTCACGTCCGCGGCCAGCAGTTATACGGATACGTGCGCTAAGTGTCACGGCCCGGCCGGCAAGGGCGACGGCCCCAAAGCGGCCGAACTGAAAGACAAGGAAGGCAAGCCGGTCGCCATTGGAGATTTGTCCGATTGCGCCAAGATGGCCAAGGTTACTGACGACGACATGTTCAAGGAGCTGAAAGAGGGTGGCGCGTCGATGGGCAAGAGCAAGTTCATGACGCCCTATGGCGATGCGATGGAGGACGACGAGATCAAGGCTCTGGTGGCGTACGTCAGAACCTTGTGCAAAAAGTAGCGGCGCGCGCGACGTCGGCGATCGAGTATCCCGATACGGGCGCCCAGTTCCAGGAGTTGATGTTTCAGTACGAGTACGATTTTCCGCGATAACATCGCGATCAACGTCAGCTATTACTTCAGCAATTTTGGCGAACACAATTTCATGGAAGGAAGGAGAAGAGCGATGACGAAGAGTTTGAGAACTAAGGTTCGATCGAGACTGTGGATTTGGACCGCGTCGGCCATACCGGCGGTTGCAGCGCTGGCGTTGATCTCAACCGCCGCCCGCGCAGCCGATCTCACGTCCGCGGCCAGCAGTTACACGGATACGTGCGCTAAGTGTCACGGCCCGGCCGGCAAGGGCGACGGCCCCAAAGCGGCCGAACTGAAAGACAAGGACGGCAAGCTGGTCGCCTCCGGAGATTTGTCCGATTGCGCCAAGATGGCCAAGGTTACTGACGACGACATGTTCAAGGAGCTGAAGGAGGGCGGCGTGTCGATGGGCAAGAGCAAGTTCATGACGCCCTATGGCGATGCGATGGAGGACGACGAGATCAAGGCTCTGGTTGCGTACGTTAGAACCTTGTGCAAGAAGTAGCGGCGCGCGCCAGGCTCCAGAATGAGCCTCGGCGCGCGGGGTTGAAAGCGAGCAGACTCAGGCAGCGGCCGGCTTGCAGTTCGCCGGCGGTGTCGCCTAGCAGTTGTACTCGCGCTCGCCCTGACCACCCAAAGCGGCCAAGTGAAAGGCCGCGCACGGGTAACCGGCTGAATCTCACCACAGAGCGACCCAGGACAAGCGGGTCCGATCCCAGGGATCGGACCGCTTGCCGCTCGGAAACCGGGCGTCGCTTCCTTAGATTCCAGAAAGAAGCAACGCAGGTGGAATATGCAAACGAGCGGAGATGAGCCGGGCGCTCCGGAATCGGCGCGCCCGGCACGGCAAAATGGCGCGGCAGCCGAACGCCAATTGCCAAGTTTGGCTCGCAACCGGCTGAGCGTCGCCGGCCTGATCATCGCCGTCATCATCCTGGCGGACATGCTTTCCCTGGCTGGCATGACGATGTTGGGGGTGCAGTTGAACCCCTACGTCGGCATTTTTGCCTACCTGATTGGTCCGGCCATCATGATATTGGGCTTGTTGCTCATTCCGGCCGGGATGCTGTTCGAACGTCGTCGTCGGCGGAAGTTTTTGCCGGGTGAGCTGCCGCCCTTTCCCAGACTCGATCTCAACGAGCCTTCAGTTCGGCGCGGCTTTCTCGGCGCGATAGGCTTTGCGTTGTTTTTCGTGGCTCTCAGCATGGTGGCAAGCTACCAAGGCTACCAGTTCACGGACTCGGCGATGTTCTGCGGCCAGACCTGTCACGTCCCGATGAAGCCGGAATTCGAGGCCTACCAGGATTCGCCGCACGCGCGGGTCGCATGCGCGGGCTGCCACGTCGGACCCGGCGCCACCTGGTTTGTTCGCTCCAAGCTGTCGGGCGCCTATCAGGTCTATGCGGTAATGTTCAACAAGTACCCCAGACCTATCGAAACCCCCATCCAGGAGTTGCGCCCGATTCGGGCAGCCTGCGAGCAATGCCATTGGCCGCAGAAGTTCTACGGCGCGCAACTCAAGATCTTCCCGCATTATGGATACGACGAGAAGAACACGCCCATGCGCATCCAGATGCTGATCAAGACCGGAGGAGGAAGTGCCGAGTTCGGCCACGCCACCGGAATCCACTGGCACATGAACATCGCTAACGAAGTATGGTTCGCGGCTACTGACAAGCAGTCCCAAGTGATTCCCTGGGTAAAAGTAAGGACCCCTGACGGAAGGACCACGGAATACGTGGCCAAGGGCAGTTCGCTGAACGCAAAGCAGATCGCGGCGATTCCCATCCAGACGATGGACTGCGTGACCTGCCATGCCCGCCCGTCGCATAAGTTTCTTCCGCCCGATCAGGCGGTCGATGCGGCGTTCGAGGGGGGGCAGCTCGACCCTACGCTTCCCTTCTTGAAGAGGCAGGCGGTCAAGGCCCTGATCAAGCACTACAACTCGTCGGAAGAGGCGGCCGAGGGAATCGCAACCGCCCTCGATACCTTTTACCGCAATCGCTATTCCCAGATTTATGCCGCGAAGTGGCCGCAAATCCGGGCTGCCATCGCTGCCGCGCAGCAGATCTACAAAAAGAACATGTTTCCTTTTATGCGGGTTGACTGGCGCACGCATCCCGACAACATCGGCCACCTTTATTACCCGGGATGCTTCCGCTGTCACGACGGGCAGCACGTCAGCGCTGATGGCCGGGTGATACCGCAGCAATGCGAGTCCTGTCACACGGTCCTTGCAACTCCTACCAGTGTCGCCGAGTTCAAGCATCCAGTTGATCTGAACGATGTAGGCGGTGCGACCTGCAGTACCTGTCATACCGGAGGCGTGCTGTAAGCGAATCGGCGCGGGCGGGAGGAACAAATGGCGCAGGGATCACGGCGGATGGTTAGCGGCCTCGGGCGCATCGCGTGCGCTATTGCGGCATTGCTGCTGTGCGCGGTTGCGATGGGCCATGCTGCTGCGGCGACGAAGGCTGCTGCGGCGACGAAGGCTGCTGCGGCGACGAAGGCCGCTACGACGACGAAGGCTGCTGCGGCGACGAAGGCCGCTACGACGACGAAGGCTGCTGCGACGACGAAGGCGCCCAACGATAAGGATTGCCTGTCCTGCCATAATCTGAAGGCCAATGCCAAGTTGCAGGCGCGGCCGGTTA
>JGI20175J14863_1000056_pt1 | contig 17930 bp, 14 predicted proteins | sample NGESurdeep072012_2_FD_14863 | JGI IMG/M metagenome (IMG submission 14863)
CGCCGGGTCCTGCGGACCGCCGACCCCGTCGGCGAGGTTGCGGCGGTCGTGGCCGACGACGAGCAGGGAACCGCCGGGGGCTACGCCGGCCGCGGCTCGCGCCAGCAGCGCCTGTCGCTGCGGCGGCGGCAGGTGAACGTAGACCAGCAGCACCAGGTCGTAGTTGGGCTCGGGCCGCCACTCCAGCAGGTCGGTCTGTTCCCAGCCCACCGTCACCCCGGCGGCAGCGGCGAGTTGGGCGGCCTTGGCCAGGGCCACGGCGGAGAAGTCGACGCCCAGTACCGTCCAGCCCTGGGTGGCCAGCCAGACTGCATTGCGTCCTTCGCCGCAGCCGAGGTCGATCGCGCGGCCTGCCGGTCGCCCCGGGAGCTCCCGAACGACGAACTGGTTGGGCTCCGCCGACCACAGCAATCCAGCAGCGTCGTACCGGGCGTCCCACGCGGCGGCATCCATGAGTAGCAAGGATGCCAGCCACCCCGCTGTCGTGGCCTTCGCCTCCTGAGCATCCGGGCCAGCGAACCCACCCCGGGCCGTGCCCACGGACGACGATGTTGAGTCCACGTGCGTATCCCGAGCGCTGATCCGCACGTGGGCTCAACATCGGCGCGGATGCCTGGCCGGCCGAGTGCGAACGGCGGCCGGTCGCCACCGCCCACCGCCCGAGCCCGACCCCGAGGCCGGGTTGATGCTGTGCTGACGGCACGGCACTATGGGGGCCCACCCACGTGGCCAAGCGGTAGCGCGGGTTCCGCGGGTACCAGCGGGTAGAGAGCACGGCGTACGACGGGGAAGACCGGCGACGGGCGAAGTGAGGACAACGGTGGCCGACGTCACGCACCACAAGGCAAAGAGAAGCTCCTGGGTGGCGGTCATCCTCATGTTCATTGGGGCGACGCTGGTCGGGCTCGCCATGGTGCTGCAGTCGTGGGTGATCGGCGGCGGCGGAGTCGCCGTCGGCCTGATCGGGGTGGTGCTGGCGATGGCGACTAACATCATGAGCGACGCGTATTAGCAGTCGACTCAACAGCGGCGCACCGCGCGGGTCTCCGTCCGAACTGCACCGTCGGCAGCGGCTGACCGTCCTGGCGATCTGCTGCCTGAGCCTGTTCATCGTGGGGCTGGACAACACCGTCGTCAACGTTGCCCTGCCTTCGATCCGCCGAGACCTGCATACCTCGGTCTCCGGGCTGCAGTGGACCATCGACGCCTACACCCTGGTGCTGGCCAGCCTGCTGATGCTCTCCGGCGCCACGGCCGACCGGGTGGGCCGGCGCCGGGTCTTCCAGGCCGGGTTGGTCCTGTTCACACTCGGTTCGCTGCTGTGCAGCGTGGCGCCGAGCCTGGGTTGGCTGGTCGTCTTCCGGATGTTGCAGGCGGTTGGCGGATCCATGCTCAACCCGGTGGCTATGTCGATCATCGCGAACACCTTCCCGGAACCACGGGAACGGGCTCGCGCCATCGGCATCTGGGGTGGCGTCATCGGCATCAGCATGGCGCTCGGACCGGTGATCGGTGGCGCACTGGTCGACTCCGGCAGCTGGCGGACGATCTTCTGGATCAACTTGCCGGTGGGTTTGGCCGCGCTCGGGCTGACCGCCGTATTCGTGCCAGAGTCCAAGGCGGCGCATCCGCGCCGGCCCGACCCCGTCGGCCAGCTGCTGGTCCTGGCAGCGCTCGCCAGCCTGACCTACGCGATCATCGAAGGCGGCGCCCGCGGCTGGACTTCGCCGCTGATCCTTGGCCTGTTCGCCGTCACGGCGGCCGCCGTCATCGGGCTGGTCCCCTACGAGCGAAGCCGGTTCGAGCCGTTGCTCGAAGTCCGGTTCTTCCGCAGCGTCCCGTTCAGCGGCGCGACGGTGATCGCCGTCAGTGCCTTCGCGGCGCTGGGCGGCTTCCTGTTCCTGAATACCATCTACCTTCAGGAGGTGCGCGGGCTGTCCCCGCTGCACGCCGGTATGTACACCCTGCCGATGGCGGCGATGACCGTCGTCTTCGCGCCCTTGTCCGGACGAATCGTCGGCAGTCGTGGTGCCCAACTACCCTTGGTAGTGGCCGGGTGCGCTCTGATCGCCAGCAGCCTGCTGCTGACCCGGCTGTCCGCGACCAGCTCGGTCGGCTGGCTGCTGATGACCTACGTGGTCTTTGGCGCCGGGTTCGGTCTGGTGAACGCGCCGATCACCAACACCGCCGTCTCCGGCATGCCGCGCGCGCAAGCCGGGGTCGCGGCCGCCATCGCCTCGACCAGCCGACAGGTGGGCCAGTCCCTCGGCGTGGCCGTCGTCGGCGCGGTGGCGACCGCCGGCATCCACGGTGAGCTGCGGACCAGCTTCGCCACGGCCAGCCATCCCGGTTGGTGGATCACCGCCGGCTGCGGTGCGGTGGTACTGCTGCTGGGGCTGGCCACCACGACCGGATGGGCCAAGGACACCGCCGCCCGGGTGGCCGCCGGCGCCGCGGGCGGCGGCGGGCGACCAGTCGGCGTGCCAGCGCCGGTCGGATGAGAACGATCGAAAGTCGCTACGGCCTGTAGCAGTCGGCTAACGGGTCCGTCATCTGCGGCCAACCCCAGTGGTCGCCACCGGAAGTCCGTAGGGGGTGACTGGCTGCCGCCCGGAAGTGCGTCATGGGCACTTCGTCGCGGGCCTGCCGTTTCGCGCCTGCCGTCGCGCCCCCATCGTCGCCGGCCTGCCGTCGCGATCGTGGTGCGCTCGGTGCTCGGTCGTACGGCGTGTCGCGGACACCAGCCGCACCACGATTCACCATCGGGGCTGCGGCGGCTGATTCCTCAGTCGTTGCCCACGGGCGCAATCGAGGCCCGGCTCGCCGCCTTCGACCGGCGCCACAACGCCACCGCGACCACCTTCGATTGGAGGTTCACCGCCAGTGACCTCGACGACCTCCCTCGCCTGCATCGACGGCCACGAACAAGCGCCGATCACGGAGGGCGCCCGACCTCCACGAACTTCCGTCGCCGACCACTTAGCAAGCATGCCGACGGCGACCCGGGCGGCGGTTGCCGCCGCAGAGACGGGGTGGGCGACCGCGGCTGCGACACTGACCGGCATGGCCTACGGCATGGCCCGTTTCGTGCAGACCTTCCCGCCGCTGCCGGACGTCTACGCCGGCGACCACGTGCTGCGGGCCACGCTGGTCCGGCTGCTCGGCGAGGTCGGGCACAAGAGCGCCGCGCCGCTGCTNGAGGCGCTGGCTGCGGAGGTCGCCGGCCNGCTGCGGGCGGCGCACGCGGACGCGGAGGCGCATCCGCCCATCCTGAGCCGCTACGACGCCTGGGGCCGGCGGGTCGACGAGGTGGCGACCGCGCCCGGGTGGGAGGTGCTGCGCCAGGCCAGCGCCCGGCACGGACTGGTCGCGCTGCCCTATGAGCCGGACGCCCGGGCGAGCTGGGGCGCCGGCGCCCGGGTCGTGCAGCTAGCGCTGCTGCACCTGTTCGCGCCGGAGTCCGCGACGTACAGCTGTCCGGTGGCGATGACCGACGGCGCGGTCACGGTGCTGCAATCCGACGGGGTGGCCGCCGAGTTGCGGAACCGGGTGCTGCCCCGGCTGCTCAGTCGCGACCCGGCCGTTGCCTGGACCAGCGGACAGTGGATGACCGAGGCCACCGGCGGCAGCGACGTCGGGCGAACCAGCACGCGGGCGAGCCGCGGAGCCGACGGCGGCTGGCGGCTCAGCGGGGAGAAGTGGTTCTGCTCCGCGGTCACCAGTGAGGTCGCGGTGGTGCTCGCCCGAGAAGACGGCGCGCCGGCCGGCTCGCGCGGACTGGCCTGCTTCGTCGTCCCGCGCTACGCCGAGGTCGCGGCCGGCTCGCCCGGCCACGCCGGCGGCACCTGGACGACCGCAACCGGCCTGCGCCTGCACCGACTCAAGGACAAGCTCGGGACCCGGGCACTGCCGAGTGCCGAGGTCGGCCTGGACGACGCGCTGGCCTGGCCGGTCGGCGATCCGGCCGCGCCCGGACTGCCGCGAATGATGCGCCTGGTGCTGGTGACTCGACTGCACAACGCCGCCGCGGCCGCGGCCGGCATGCGCCGCGGTCTGATGCTGGCGCGCAACCATGCCGCCGGTCGCAGCGCGTTCGGTACCCGGCTCGACCAGCAGCCGCTGCACCGGGAGACGCTGAGTTGGCTGGCCGTGGACGCCGAGGCGGCGTTCGCCCTGACCGCGCTGGCGTTCTCGCTGCTCGGCCGGTTGGAGGTCGACGGCGACGCCGCGGCCGCGACCCTGCTGCGGGTCGTCTCGCCGCTGGCCAAGGCGCTGACGGCCAAGCTGGCCGTCGCCAGCGCCAGCGAGTACGTCGAGTGCTTCGGCGGCAACGGCTACATCGAGGAGACCGGCATCCCGCGGCTGTTACGCGACGCCCAGGTGCTGCCCATCTGGGAGGGCACGACCGCCATCCAGAGCCTGGACCTGCTGCGCGCGCTCGCCGATGACCGGGTCGATGGGCTGGCGGCGTACCTGCGTCGGGTCGACGACGCGCTGGACGAGGCGGAGCAGGCCAGCGCCGACTGGCTGGCCCCGCTCGTGGCGCGGCTGCGCCCGGTCCGGGACGCGGTAGCCGAGACGGCCCGGGACGCGGTCGCCTGCAGTCGCGGTTCCGTAGCCACCCGGGCCACGGCGCAGGCCCAAACCCGGGACCTGCTGGTGCGGATGGGCAACCTGCTTGCCGCCGCCGCCTTGCTCGAGCAGGCGACGTACGACGTCGGCCGCGGCGACACCCGCAGTGCGCTGGTCGCCACCCTGTGGTCGCGCCGGCGGCTGCTGGGCGAGGCGGCGGCCGGCGCTGGGCACCGGAGCTTCGCCCACGTCGTCGACGGGGCGCCGCTCTAGTCGCGGGCCGTGCTCGGTGCGTCCCCGAGCGCTGTACGCACGCCGACGGCAGCCCCGCCGAGGGCGAAGCCGATCACTGCCAGCGCTGGCAGCGACGCCACCCGGCGGCTGCGCAGGGCAACGCCCATCACAACCGCGTCGCCGGCGTCGGAGAAGGCCTGGGCCAGCACCCAGGTGGCCATGGCCTCGCCTCGACGAGCGGCCAGCAGCGTGCCGGCACCCAAGGCGACTTCGCGAACACCGACCATCCGCACCAGCCACGTCGTCCGAGTCACGGTCGCGGCGTCGACGCCCAGCGTGCGGGGCAGCTGCCGCGGCGCAGCAATCATCGCGCCGCCCACGGCGGTGCGCACGGCCGACAATGCCGTGGTCCGGCTTGCTGGCCGCGTCCGGGCACCGGACCTGACGATTGTGGTGCGCATCCGGCTCCCGTCTGGTGGTATCGCGGTGGGTCCACGCCGCCGGTCGCCCCACCGATCCGTCGGCTGGAAAATAAGCGGTCGGGAATCCTTCAGAACTCGCAGACGTTGGCCGATGCAAGCACCAATGGAGCCGTCACGTCACCTACCGTCCAAGGAGGCGCACATGGGCGAGCGCGTCCTGCGAGGCAGTCGCCTCGGCAGCATGAGCTACGAGAGCGACCGTAACACCGAGCTGGCTCCCCGCCAGACCGCGGCCTACGACTGCCCGCGCGGTCACCACTTCACCATGCCTTTCGCCGCCGAGGCGGAGCTGCCGGCGGCTTGGGAGTGCCGGGTGTGCGGAGCCACCGCCCAGCTGGTGGACGGCGGGCTGCCGGAGCCCAAGCGAGTCAAGATCACCCGCACCCACTGGGACATGCTGCTGGAGCGGCGCACCCTGGACGACCTCGAAGGCGTCCTGGCGGAGCGGCTCGCGCTGCTGCGACAGCAACGCCCCAAGATGACCGCCTGAGCGGTCCGGACCAGAACCCGACGAGGGTCGCGCCGCATCCGGGCGCGGCCCTCTTCGGCGTTCTACGATCGGTCCGGCCCACCCACCTGCTCCGCCCGCCGCCGGATCGACGCCCACCGGGCCTGGGCTCCCCATGCGCTCACCCGGACGAGCGCCTCTACCACAATGGCATTGCTCATCTTGCTCGTGCCGAGCTCGCGCTCGACGAAGGTGATCGGGACCTCGGCGATGACGTGTCCCTGAGCGCGCGCCCGGCGGACCAGGTCGACCTGGAAGCAGTACCCCTGGGACGCGACCTCGGTGACCANCAGGGACTCCAGCACCGGCCGCCGAATCGCCCGGAAGCCACCGGTCGCGTCCCGCAGCCTGAGTCCCAGCGCAAGTCGNACGAAGGCATTGCCGCCGCGGCTGAGCGCCAGCCGACTCCACGGCCAGTTCCGGATCTCGCCCCCCGGCACCCAGCGCGACCCGAGCACAACATCGGCGTGCCGGAGCGCCGCGAGCAGCCGCGGGAGTTCCTCCGGCGCATGCGAGCCGTCGGCGTCCATCTCCACTACGACGTCGTAGTCCCGCTCCAGTGCCCAGCCGAAGGCCGCCAGGTACGCCACTCCCAGCCCGGCCTTGCCCGGGCGGTGCAGCGCGAAGACCTGCGGATCCCCGGCGGCTAGTCGCTCGGCCAGCAGCCCGGTGCCGTCCGGGCTGGCGTCGTCGACGACCAGCACGTCGACTTCCGGCACCGCCGCCCGCAGCCGGGCGATGATGGGGCCGAGGGTCTCCCGCTCGTCGTACGTCGGGATGGTGACCAGCACCCGCCCCAGGTCGGATGTGGTGGCGNCGACCTGGCGGACGGGGTCGGCGGCGGCNGGACTGCTCNCGGGGTTGCTCATGCTGACCCGCGCCGGTGCCCGAACAGTCCAGCACCGAGCGCCCCGACCGCCACGGCGGNCAGCAGCCATTCCGGCGCCGCGCCCACNCGGTCGGCCGGGGTGTGCCGGTCCGCNAGTGGCAGCCGCCGGACGGAGGTCTTCGCGGTGAAGACCTCGGCTCGATCCTGCAGCCGCCCATTCGGACCGATGATCGCGCTGACCCCGCTGGTCGCGGCGACCAGCACGGCTCGGCCGTGTTCGACGGCCCGCAGCCTCGACATGGCCAGCTGCTGCTCGGTCTCCCCGCTGCGGCCGAAGGTCGCGTTGTTGGTCTGCACAACGAGCAGCCGACCGCCGCCGACAACGGTGTCGCGCACCAGGCTGTCGTAGGCCACCTCGAAGCAGATCACATCGCCGAGCCGCACCGGCCCGACAAGGTGCCCGCCGTCGGGCCGGCGAGGAAGTCGTTGGGGACCATCGCGAACCGGCCGATGAGCGCCGTTAGCACCGGCCGGAACGGGACGTACTCGGCGAAAGGCACCGGATGCCGCTTGACGTAGGTCTCCCCCGGGCCGGCGACCGGGTCCCAGACGATGCCGGCGTTGCGGATGTAGCGCCCCGGGCCCGCCAGCACGGCACCCACCAGCAAGGGCGCGCCTACCGACCGGGCCGCCCGGTCGATCTGGGCGGCGGCATCCGGGTCCACCAGCGGGTCGATGTCGGAGGAGTTCTCCGGCCACACAACCAGGTCGGGCTGGGGTTCGCGGCCGGCCTGGATCGCGTCCCCGAGGCGCTCGGTGGCTGCGACGTGGTTGCCCAGCACGGCGGCCCGCTGGGCGTTGAACTCCAGACCGAGCCGCGGGACGTTGCCCTGGACGACAGCGACCGTGGCCGTGCCGCTGACCGGCAGCGCTACCGGGGCGACCAGCCCCACGACGGGTACGGCGAGCACCGCCACCACGCCGCCGACCCGCCGCAGCACCCGCCGCAGCACCCGTCGCGTTCCCGGCGCGGGCCGCGGCAGGCAGTCCAGCGCCACCCAGGCCAGCAGGCTGCCGCAGAGCGCGACGGCGAAGGTGACCAACGGTGCCCCACCCCAGGCGGCGTACTCGGTGAACGGGGTGGCGCCTTGACCGAAGGCCAGCCGCCCCCACGGGAAGCCACCGAACGGCGCCCGTCCGCGCACCGCCTCCTCGAGCACCCAGCCGGCGGCAGACCAGACCGGCCAGCCGGGCAGCCGGTCGACCACGGTCAGCACGACGCCCAGGCCGCCAATGGCCAGCGCCTCGACGGTGGCCAGCGCCACCCACGCGTCCACGCCCACGTTGCTGGTCCAGTGCAGCAGCGGCAGGAAGAGCGCCAGGCCGGCGGCCAGTCCGGTCAGGAAGGCCCCGGGCAGCCGTTGGCCGCGGCAGGCCAGCGTCAGGGCGGCCACCGACACCGGGGCCAACGGCCATGCGCCGTACGGCGGGAAGGACAACACCAGCAGCGCCCCACTGCCGGTGGCCACGGCGATGCGCAGGCCCAGGCCCCCTCGGGTCGAGGGTTGGGCCGGGTCCCCGGGACGCGCGGCAGCNTCGAGCGGAGTGTCCGGTGGACACCCGAGGACAAGCGGCGGAACTGTCAACGGCGCAGCCGCCTCCTGGCCGGCGTCATGGTCTGCCGGACTGGACGGTACCTGGCTGGCGCTGGCGGTGCTGCCGCCGCGACCTGTCCCGGCCGTAGGAGATCAGGAAGGGAACCCGAGCGCCCTTCGGACCGACTCGCCACCCGCTGGCGGTGGGCATGCGTGCCGTTGTCTACTGGGCGCCCGGGATCCCTCCGCTCGTTCCACTGCCGCCTTCCGCCGTCGGCTGCCCCCTGGAACCACCCGCCGGGCTGGACCTGGCCCGCGATCTACGTTGCCGTCCCGGTTGCCCGGGTACGTCCGGCAGTCGCTCGGCCAGCCCGCGGTGGGTTAAGGGACCTCTCGGTAGCCGTCACGAAGTGGACGACGGAAATGTACCGATCGATTACGCTGCGCTGTCAAGGTGAGCGTGACCTGCGGCAACGCTGATCGATGCAGGTCAGGGACGTGATTCGTTCGGCAGAAGTTTCCAAAAAGTTACGCGCACGTCGGCGTGTCGTCGGGACATCCGCCCGGGGAGCGGGTTTGCGGTCTTCCCCGATGCCGCCAGCGGCTCGCTCACCCGGCCTCGACGACGTACGCCGGGCGACCGCGCACCACGGTGCGCACGCAGGTTGGCAGCGTTGCCCCCGGCGAGAGGTCGGGCAGTCCGGCCACCGCGGCCCGCGGGTCGGTGGACCAGCCGGCGACCCGCTCGTCGGGCACCTGCACGCGCAGCTGCCCCGCCGTCCAGACGGCGTACGTCGCCGGTGCTCCCGGGGCCAGCTCCCCCGCGCCGTCGCGCCCAGCCGCCCGCCAACCACCCCGGGTGGCTGCGGCGAACGCGGCCCGCGCCGACAGCGCATGCTCGGGGTTGCGGGGATGCACAGCGGCCCGGACGCCACCCCAGGGGTCGAGCCGCGTGACCGGCGCATCGGAGCCGAATGCCAGCGGGACGCCGGCCGCGGCGAAGGCCGCCAGTGGGTTCAGCTCGGCCGCGCGGTCGGCCCCCAACCGATCGGCGTACATGCCGTGCCGGCCGCCCCAGGCCGCGTCGAACGCCGGTTGCACGCTGGCCACCGCGCCCAGCGCCGCCATCCGCGCCACCGTCGCCGGCGAGGCCATCTCGACGTGCTCGAGCCGCGGTCGGCTGGCCCGCACCGCCCACGCGCCCACCTGCGCCGCCGCCTGCTCCAGGCCGTCCAGCGCGGCTTCCACCGCGGCGTCGCCGATGACGTGGAAGCCCGGCTGCAACCCGGCCGCCACGGTGGCCAGCACATGGGCCGCCACGTCCGCCGCGTTGTGGCGCAGCACGCCGGTCGTCGTCGCGTCATCGGCGTACGGCGCCGACAGCGCGGCCGTGCGGGAGCCCAGCGTGCCGTCGCAGCACAGGTCCCCACCGGCACCGCGGACGTCGAGCCGGGCGGGCGTTATCACGTCGCCGAGCGCGGCCCAGTAGCCGACGACGTCCGGGCCGGGCTCGGCGGTGGCCAGGGCCAGCAGGCCGGCGAGGTCGTCCTCGCTGGAGGCGTCCGGGCCGGCCATCTCGTGCAGGCAGCCGATGCCCAGCGCGGCGGCGCGGCGGCGGGTGCGGCGCTGCGCCCTCTGCCGCTGGGCCGGCGACACCGCACCGTAAGCGGTGCGGCGCAACGCGTCGTGGGCGTCGAGTCGGGCCAGGCCGCCCGCTGCCAGCCCCGGCAGCCCGCGCGCCTCGGGGCAGGCGGCGAGCAGCGCGCTGGAAACCACGGCGGAGTGCGCGTCCACCCGGGCCAGGTAGACGACGCCGCCGTAGGAGGCCCGGTCCAGCTCGGCGGCTGTGGGCGGCCGCCGTTCCGGCCAGCCGTCCTCGTCCCAGCCGGTGCCCAGCACCACCCGACCGCGGGCCGCCCGGGCCGCGCGCTCGACGGCGTCGAGCGCCTCGGCCAGTGAGCGCGCCGCGGACAGGTCGAGCCCGTCGAGCGCCAGCCCGGTGGCGGTGGCGTGCACGTGCGCGTCCACGAAGGCCGGCGTGACCAGCGCCCCACGCAGCTCAACGACCTCATCGGCGGCGAAGGACTCCGCGGCCGCGTCCGAGCCCACCCACTGCACCGTGTCGCCGGCGACCAGGATCGCCGTTGCCCTCGGGTCGGCCGGCGCGTGCACCCGACCGCCGCGCAGCAGGGTTGTCCGGGGTGTGGCCGGCTCGCCCGCTGCCGGTAGTCGCTCGGCGCCGGATGTCGGCACCGCTCAGCCCTCGAGCGGGACCAGGTTGCGGTCGAGGGCGTTCAGCCGCTCGCCCCCGGTCTCGATGCAGACCACGATGTCCTCGATCCGGGCGCCGTACCGGCCGGGAAGGTAGATTCCGGGCTCCACGCTGAAGGTCATCCCCGGCGCCAGCGGCTCGGCGTTGCCGGCCACCACCCACGGCTGCTCATGCTCCTCCAGCCCGATGCCGTGGCCGGTGCGGTGCACGAACAGCTCGCCGTACCCGGCCGCCGTGATCAGGTCGCGGGCGGCCGCGTCCACGGTCTCGACCGGTACGCCGGGTTGGACCACCGCGCAGGCGGCCAGCTGCGCCTCGTGCAGCACGGCGTAGAGGTCGGCGAAGCCCGTGGGCACGTCGTCCCCGACGAGGTAGGTGCGGGTGGAGTCAGAGCAGTAGCCCTCGGCCGTGGTCCCGCCGATGTCGACGACCACCGCGTCCCCGTGTTCGATCACCCGCGGGCTTGCCTCGTGATGCGGGCTGGCGCCGTTCGGCCCGGAGCCGACAATGACGAAGTTCACCCGGCTGTGGCCTTCGGCCAGGATCGCGTCGGCGATGTCTCGGGCCACCTCCAGCTCGGTCCGTCCGACGAGTCGCCAGCCACGCAACTGCTCGTGCACCCGGTCGATCGCCGTTGCCGCCCGCCGCAACGCGTCAACCTCGGCCGCGGACTTGCGCATCCGCAGCGGCCCCAGCACCGTGCTGGCCGGCACCTGCCGGGCCGACGGCAGCGCCGCCGCCAGCCGCATCGCCTGCACCGCCCACATCCGGTCCGCGATCCCGACTGCGGCGGGCTTTCCGCCGTCGAGGGCGTCCCGGAGCAGGCCAGCGACCAGGGCGAACGGGTCGTCGGTCTCCCGCCAGCCGACGATGTCCACGGCCAGGTCGGTGGCGGGCGAGGCGGCCGCGCGCGGCAGCTCGAGCTCCGGTACGACGAGCGCGCCCGGGCCGTCGCTGGGCAGAACCAGGCAGGTGAGCCGTTCCAGCGGCGGCGCGTCGTACCCGGTGAGGTAGCGCAGGTCCGCCCCGGGGGTGAGCAGCAAACCGTCCAGACCGGCGCCGGCAGCCGCGGTCCGGGCCCGGGCCAGCCGGTCGACGGGATACAGCGACTCGGCGGCGCAGCTTTCCTCGGCGGCGTCGGTAGCGGTCACGACCGGCAGCCTAGTTGCGCCCTCCGACACCGCCGGCCCGCCGAATGGTCCCGGCGTAACAAGCCAGCAGTTGATCGCTACCATGCCTCCCGTGAGGATGACCCACTGATCGTAGAAGGTGGTGATCTCCAAGCCCGCTTCTGCGGCTACCGCGCCATCCAGCTCCGGCCGGAGGCCACGCGCATCGGGCAGCGATTCGTGGAGCTGGGCACCGGGACACCCGCTGGTCCGACAAGCAGTCAAGATGGGAACATGTCGGANCAGCTGGAGTTGATCTCCTCAGACCCATCGGTGATGCATGGCCAGGCGGTCATCGCCGGCACCCGGGTCCCGGTAAGTGTCCCGCTCGCCTGCCTGGACGCCGGAATGACGGTGGAGGAAGTCCTCGCCGAGTACCCAACCGTTGGTGCGGTCGGGGTGCGGGCCGCCGCCGCATCCCGACGCCGAGGTCGTCGCTGCTGCCAGCGCGGCTGGTCGCCTGTTGCTCACACTGGATCGGGGGCTAGGGGATGTTCGCCGCTACCCACCTGGTAGCCACGCCGGGATCCTGGTGCTGCGTCCCGATGACCAGTCAGCCGCGGCGGTGCGCGAGACAGTCGCGCAGCTGGCGGCCGACCAGCGCCTGGAGGCGCTCACCGGTTTCGTCGCCGTCGTCCAGCGCGGGCTGCTTCGAGTTCGGCGGACCTGAGGACCTGAAGCCCTGACATCACTGGGGCGCCCGGGGTCCGCCGGCGCGGTGCAGCTGCCACCAGCTGTGGATCAGGCCGGCCTGGCGGGCGAAGCGCTCCGACGAGCTGAACCGGTGCAGCACCGGCACCGGCAACGCGACCACGCCTTCGGCGGTGACCAGCACGACCCGGCGGACGCCAAAGGCGGCTCGCACCACCACTATGTCGCCTACCTGCGTCCAGGCCACGCGGCGGCGGCGGAAGCCGGTGTCGGTGCTGACTGCATCGGCCTGCAGCTCGGTGCGGAACCGGTACTGCGCCCAAGCGGCCAGCAAGAACATGGCCGGAAAGAACAGCCCCAGGCCGCCGACCGGGCGGACCAGGCTGGCCGCGGCCAGGGCAAGCGCGATGGCGACGCTGACCGGGCGCCAGCGGGTGAACAGCACGACCAAGTCGGCGCGCAGCTCGGGATGGTCGCCCGGCGGCAGCGACTCGATCGGCTCGGTGGCCGGCTCGCGCGCCGGCCGGCGCGGTGGCCGGGCCATCGACCCCACCTCTCCGCGCCGACCCGGCGTCCACCAGCGGTGCTGAGCCGTCATTGCCATGGCCGGCATCGTGCCAGCCAACTCTGGCAGGCTGGCCGCAAGCTTGGCGCGATGACGGCGGCGGCGACTGCCTCTGGCAGCCGGTCGGTCAGCGCGCGCCGGTGAGGTGAGGACAAGTTCGCACTCGCCCTGGCTCATGAACGCAGTCGGTGAACGGCCTCCACGCCGGGCGTGACATCGCCGCGTCACGGCTCACGCCCGACGCCTCGTTGTGGACCAACGACAAGCGCCTCGCCGGTGCCGCCTCTCGACTTGGCCTGCTCGGTGATCCAACAGCCCCCAGGGACGAGCTGTAACCGAGGACTGCAAGCCCGTCCGCATGACGATCGTCTCGGGTGCGGTCGAACGAGGCCGTGCCATCCTCAAAGGGTGGCGGTGCGACGAGACAGGCTGATGTCGCTTCGAGACAGGCTGATGTTGCTCGACACTCCCTCCCTGTACTTCCGCGCCTTCCACGGCGTCCCCACCACGGTCACCGCGCCGGACGGCTCCCCGGTCAACGCGGTCCGCGGCCTGCTCGACTTCGTCGCCCGGCTGGTCCGCACCCACCACCCCGACCGCCTGGTGGCCTGCTTCGACGCCGACTGGCGACCGGCGTTTCGGGTGGCTGCGCTGCCGTCGTACAAGGCGCACCGGGTCGCCCCGGACGGCGGCGAGACGGTTCCGGACGAGCTGAGCCCGCAGGTGCCGGTGATCGAGGCGGTGCTGGACGCGGTAGGCATCGCCCGGATCGGCGTGGCCGGCTACGAGGCCGACGACGTGATCGGGACGCTGGCGGTCGCCGCCGCCGGGCCGGTCGACATCGTCACCGGTGACCGGGACCTGTTCCAGCTGGTCCGCGACGACCAGCCGGTGCGGGTGGTCTACACCGCCGCCCGCGGCGTCGGCCAGGCCGAGATCGTGAACGAGGCTGCCGTGGCCAGCCGGTACGGCATTCCGGGCCGGGCCTACGCCGACTTCGCGATGCTGCGCGGCGACCCCAGCGACGGGCTGCCGGGCGTGGCCGGGATCGGCGCCAAGACCGCGGCTACGCTGGTCACCCGGTTCGGCTCGGTGCCGGCGATGTTGGCGGCGGTGGACGCCGAGGAGACCGCGGGGTTTCCGGCCGGCGCCCGGGCCCGGCTGAGCGCCGCCCGCGACTACCTGGCTGCCGCCGGACCGGTGGTCCGGGTGGCGACGGACGTCCCGCTGCCGGCGTACGACGACACCCAACCGCGGAGCCCCCGCGACCCGGAGCGACTGGTCGAGCTGGCCGATCGCTGGGGGCTGGACAGCGCGCTGAACCGATTGCTGGCCGCCCTCGCGGGCTGAGCCGCGTGGGCGCGTGCGCCGCCGAGCGTCAGCCGACGGAGGAGTAGGCGACCACACCGCGCCGCAGGGCGGTCACCGCCGCCGCCGCAGTCCCCCGCACCGGACTGTCGGCCGGCGCGACCAGAGCCACCTGGGCCAGCAGGTCGAGCAGCTGCTTGGTCCAGCGGACGAAGTCCCCGGCCGAAAGGTCCGTGCCCTCGGCAGACTCGCTGAGCACGGCGTCCAGGGAGGCTCCCGAGGCCCAGCGGAAGGCTGCCCAGGCGAACCCGACGTCCGGTTCGCGCAGAAACGACAGCCCGTGCGCGCTCTCCGCCTCGTCCAGGGCCGCCCAGGCGCGGACCATGCCGGCGAGCGCGTCCCGCACTCGGCCGGCGGGCACCTTGGCGGCGACGTCGTCCGGTCGACGCGCCTCGTAGACCAGCGCGGACACGCAGGCGGCGAGCTCGGCGGCGCTCAACTCGTCCCACAACCGCCGGCTCAAACACGCCACCACCAACAGGTCCGCCTCGGAGTAAACCCGGGCCAGCTGCTGTCCCAGCGGCGTGACCGTGTCGCCGCTGAGGTAGCCGAGGTCGTCGAGCACCGCGCAAACCCGGTCGAAGGTGTGGGCGATCGTGTTGGTCTTGCTCTGCACCCGCCGCTCGAGGGCGTCGGTGTCGCGTCGGAGCCGGTCGTAGCGCTCGGCCCAGCGGGCGTGGTCGTCGCGTTCGGCGCAGCCGTGGCAGGAGTGTCGGCGCAGGGCCGCCCGCAGCCGGGCCAGCTCGTCGTCCTCGGCTGCCAGCGAGCGCGCCCGTCCCGGCCGCCCGGCCTCGGCGCCGACGCCGCTGGTCCGCAGCGCCGCCGCCAGGTCGCGGCGGGCCTGCGGCGAGCGGTGGTTGAAGTGCCGCGGCACCTTGACCCGACCCAGCGGCTCGACAGCCGTCGGGAAGTCCGTGGCCGAGAGCCGTCCGGCCCAGCGCTCCGCGGTCAGGACCAGCGGGTGCGCCTCGCCGGCGGCACTGACCCCCGGGTCGAGCACCACCGCCAGGCCGTGCCGGCGCCCGGCCGGCACCCGAATGACGTCGCCGATCCGCAGCCGCGCCAGCGCCTCGGTGGCCGCCGCCCGCCGGGACCCGGCACCCTTGCGAGCCAGTGCGGACTCCCGAGCCCGGATCTCCCGGCGAATCTCGGCGTACGCCGCGAAGTCCCCGAGATGGCAGGTCATCGCCTGCTGATAACCCGCCAGTGCGGCCAGGTTGCGGGTGACCTGCCGGCCCAGCCCGACCACTGACCGGTCCGCCTGGAACTGCGCGAACGAGGACTCCAGCAGCGCCCGGGCCGGCTCGCGACCGACGCTGCCGACCAGGTTGGCCGCCATGTTGTACGACGGGCGAAAGCTCGACCGCAGCGGATAGGTCCGGGTGGAGGCCAGTCCGGCGACGGCCACCGGGTCCAGGCCGGGCTGCCAGAGCACGACGGCGTGCCCTTCGACGTCGATGCCGCGGCGACCGGCCCGGCCGGTGAGCTGGGTGTACTCGCCGGGGGTGATGTCGGCGTGGGTCTCGCCGTCCCACTTGACCAGCTTCTCCAGCACGACGGAGCGGGCCGGCATGTTGATGCCCAGAGCGAGGGTCTCGGTGGCGAAGACTGCCTTGACCAGCCCGCGACCGAACAGCTCCTCCACCACCTCCTTGAAGGTGGGCAGCATGCCGGCGTGGTGGGCGGCAATGCCCCGCTCCAGGCCATCGCGCCACTCCCAGTAGCCCAGCACGCGCAGGTCCTCGGCCGGGATCTCGGCGGTGCGCTGCTCGACCAGCTCCCGGGCGGCCGCGCGTTCCTCCGGTGAGTTCAGCCGCAGCCCGGCGCGCAGGCACTGCGCCACCGCCGCGTCGCACCCGACCCGGCTGAAGACGAACGTGATCGCCGGCAGCAGCCCCTCGGCGTCCAGCCGCTCGATCACCTCCACCCGGCTGGGGACGCCCGCAGCCGCGCGACCGGGGCCGCCCCGGTCGGCCGTGGCGGTCCAGCTGGCGCTGGATCCGGGCGTGATCGCGACCGAACCGGACGAGCTCCGGGTTGACCGCCTTGTGCTCCTCGTCGACGAACAGGTCGTAGAGCCGGTTGCCGGCCAGTACGTGCTGCCACAGCGGCACCGGTCGGTGCTCCTCGACGATCACGGTGGTGTGGCCGCGGACGGTGACCAGCCAGTCGGCGAACTCCTCGGTGTTGGACACGGTGGCCGACAGCGACACCAACCGCACCGACTCGGGCAGGTGGATGATCACCTCTTCCCAGACCGCACCGCGGAACCGATCGGACAGGTAGTGCACCTCATCCATGACCACGTAGCCCAGGCCGCGCAACGCGGCCGAGCCGCCGTAGAGCATGTTGCGCAGCACCTCGGTGGTCATTACCACCACCGGGGCGGCGCCGTTGATCGTGTTGTCGCCGGTCAACAGTCCGACCGCCGCCTCGCCGTGGCGGGCGACCAGGTCGGCGTACTTCTGGTTCGACAGCGCCTTGATCGGCGTGGTGTAGAAGCACTTGCGGCCGTCGCGCAGCGCCAGGTGCACGGCGAACTCGCCGACGACGGTCTTGCCGGCGCCGGTGGGGGCGGCGACCAGGACGCCCTCCCCCGCCTCCAGCGCCCGACAGGCCTGCGCCTGGAAGTCGTCCAGCGGGAAGCCGTAGCCGGCGGCGAAATCGGTGAGGACCGAGGAGGCCGCTCGCCGCCGGGCCGGGAAGTACCGCTCCGCCGGAGACGACATGCGCTCAGGTTACGTCCGGTGACTGCCAGCCGGCGCCAGCACCCGCAGCGCGCCCGCCCGGCATTCGTTGCGCAGCGGCAGCGGTCCCAGCCGCTCGCCGTCGGCGTAGCCGACGACACCGGCCGCGGCCAGCGTGACCGCCGGTGCCCGCCGGGTGGTCACCGCCGGATGCCGCACGTGCGCCCCGGACCGGACGGTCGGGTACAGCCGGAGCAGCGCCGTCCGGGACAGCGGTCCGACGACAGTGACGTCGAGCAGGCTGTCGTCGAGCTCGGCGTCGGGGCAGATCCGCATGCCGGCCCGTACGACGGGGTGTTGCCGACAGGGCGGGCGCCAGCTTCGCCGCCGTACCCCAGCCGCACCCCAGCCGCACCCCCCAGCCGCACCCCCGGCAGTGTCCGGGCCGCCGTCCCAGGTCCCAACCACGACCACGGCGTGGGTGAAGCTGCCGCCGTGCCGACCTTCACCCACGTCATTGTCGTCCCGGGCGTCGGTTCAGGTCCCAACCACGACCACGGCGTGGGTGAAGCTGCGAGGGGGCGGACGAAGGCCTGCGGCCGGAACGCCCGCAGCTCGGCCAGGATGGCGAGCTCGTAGCGGCGTGGTCCGCGCGGCCAGCGCAGGGTGTTGGCCCGCTCGTTCACGGCCGAGTCGAAGCTGCGCCGAGCACACCGGCCCACCAGCGCGGACCACAGCGCACCACGTCGACGGCCCGCACCGCGGCGGTCAGCACGATGTCCACGGCCGCCGGCCACGCTCAGGCAGGCGACAAACGGCAACGCCAGCAGCCCGCCGAACACGACCTGGGTACGGCGGACACCGAGCACGACCGCCAGCGTGCGCTTGCCGGCACGGCCGTCGGAGGCGACGTCGCGCAGGTTGTTCGCGACCAGGATCGCGCCGGCGAAGCTGCCCATGGCGACCGCGACGGCCAGGCCGGGGCCGGTCACCGCGCG
>JGI20175J14863_1000059_pt1 | contig 17809 bp, 17 predicted proteins | sample NGESurdeep072012_2_FD_14863 | JGI IMG/M metagenome (IMG submission 14863)
TTGGTAGGTGGTGGGATCGATACGCGCCAGCACGTCGCCTTTCTTGACGTCGTCGCCTTCCTTGAAGCCGACGCTGAGTAGCTTGCCGTCCACCTGCGGACGCACCGTCACGGTGTTGAGCGCCTTGATGGTGCCGACGGCATCGAGATAGACCGGCACGTCGGCCTTGGCCGCGGCGGCGGCCAGCACCGGCACCGGTCCGCCTTCAGCGCCGAAGCGGCTGCGGTTTTGCTGCGGCGGCGATTTGGCGAAGACGTAGACCAGCGCCGCGGCGACTGCGACGACGATCAGCACGACCGCCAGATTGCGGCGGGTGCGGCCTTTGGTCTTTGCCCAGATCTGCTTCGGCAGTTCACCGTGCATCGGTGGTCTCCAGCGGCTTCGGCAGCCAGCCGCCGCCGAGCGCCTGATAAAGGCTCACGATCGCCTGAACGTGTTCCAGACGCGCCTGCACATGCGCGATTTCCGCCACATAGAGCGTCTGCTGGGTTTGCAGCACGACGACGAGGTCGATGGTGCCTTGGTTCAAGCGCTGCTCGGAAATTTCGAAAGCCCGCCGCGAACTCGTCACCACCTCGAGTTGCAGCCGCTCGCGCAGCGCGGTCTGGCGGATGCCGTCAAGCGCGGTTTCGACGTCGGAGAAGGCGGAGATCACCGCTTTGCGATATGTCTGCAACAACTCGTCCTGCTTGCCTTTCTGCAGGTCAAGATTGCCCAGCAGCTTGCCGCCTTCGAAGATCGGCTGCGTCAAACCAGCGGCGACGTTGAAGAACACCGACTCCGGCCGCATCAGTATTTTGAGGACCGAGCTCTGATAGCCGCCTTCGCCGGTGAGGTTGATGCTGGGCAGGAACTGCGCGCGCGCATTGTAGACATTGGCATTGGCGGCGGCGAGATTGGCCTCGGCTTCGCGGATGTCGGGGCGTTGGGTCAAAAGCTCGGACGGCAGGCCCGGCGTCACCCGCGGATAGGCGATGCTGCGCAACGATCCGCCGCGGATGCGCACATGCTCGGGCGAGCGCGCGATCAGCACTGCCAGGGCGTTGCGGTTCTGCGTGAGCGTCCGCTCCAAGGGCGGGATCAAGGCACGCTGGGTATTGACCAGGCTCTCCTGCTGCGCGGTATCGAGCGCGGACGCCGTGCCGGCATTGAGCCGCTGCTGGATNAGATTGAGCACGCGCGTGGCGCTGGCCAGGTTTTCGTGCGTGACCTTCAATAGGTCCTGTGCTGCGAGAACCTGGAAATAGGCATTGGCGGCNGCAACCACGGTGGTCAAGCCCACCACCTCGCGGTCGTAGCGGCTGGCGACTGCGGCCTCCTCGGCCGCGCGCATTAACGCGCGGTTCTTGCCCCAGAAGTCGATCTCGTAGCTCGCCGTGAGCGAGGCGGTCAGATTGTTGCTCACGGCAAAGCCTTTGTCGTCGATGAACGGCTTGCCGTTGCCGAGGCCGGTCGTCTTGGATTGCTGCGCTCGTGCGGCATTGCCGTTAAGACCGATGCTCGGCAACAGCGGCGCGCCGGCGACGCGCGCCTGCGCGTCGGCCTGCACGATGCGGGCGACCGCCGCGGCGATATCGAGATTGGCCTGGCGGGCTTCTTCAATGACTTCGGTCAATTCCTTCGAGCGGAAGCCGCGCCACCAGTCGAGCGCCGGCACCGCCGCTTCCGCCAGTGCCGGATTTTTCGGGCCGCCATCATAGGCCTGCGGAATATCGAGCGCGGGATCGGGCTTGTCGCCGCTGAGCAGGCAGCCGCCGAGCGGCAGCATTAGGCAGAGTCCTTGCAGCATGGCCACAAACGGGCGCCCGCGCCGTTTTGTTCCCCACCTCACACTCTGGCTATCGCGACGCATCCCGACGACTTTCAAAAACGGCTCAAAACCAGAATCAGAGGGGGAAATTAGCCTGTTTTATTGTCGGGCGCTCGTGTCTTTACGGCTGGGCGGCCAGTCGGCCAGCGCGCTGCGGCCGGCCGGCGACATCTGCGAGGCCGAGAACGCGAACACGCCCTGGATGACCTGATCGAAGGCCTGGCGTGCCGCCCGGGTCTTCGCCATGGCGGCGCGCATCGCCTCGACGTCGAACGGCTCGTGCCGCAGCGTCTCGTGGATTTGGTCCTGCGCGGAGTGATATTGCCGCTGCGTGTCGTCGATCAACTGGCGGTTGGCGTTGATCTGGCCGCGCAGCTGGTCGGCATCGGCCGGCGGCAGNGTANCGGCGATATGCTCGACGCGCACGAACACGTTGCGGTCCCAGGNCGGNGGGGCCGGCGCGCGGATCGCCATCGCCAGCGCAACGCCGACGAAGAACAAATTGAGCGCCAGCGAGCCGAGCAACAGCCNGCGCGACGAGCCGCGCGTGATCGCGGGAGCGTATTGGGCGATGGTCATGGACGCGCTCCGGTCAGCGGTTCGGGCTCGAACACGATCGAGCCGAGATCGGCGCGGCTGGCGACCGCGAACGGCGAACCGCCCCCGTCGAAGTGCCGGTCAACCCCGGCGATGCCGATGACGAAGCCGAGCGCGGCGCAGCAGGCCAGCGCCGCCACACGCGGCCAGGCCGGCGCGAATTGCCAGTCGAGCAGCACGCCCGGCAGGCGCCACAGCGGCATCTTCTGCCGCGGCAGCGGACCGCTCAGGCGCTTGAGCACGCGCTCCACCGCCGCGTCATCGGCCGGCGGCGCCTGCGTGTGGCGCTTGAGCGTGGCCTCGAGAAAATCCTGCAGCTGCTTTTTGTTCATTTTACTCGTCCTCATCAATCGACGCTGTCGAGCGCGCGGCGCAGGTTCTGCTTGCCGCGCACCAGTAAGGTCTCCACCGCCGACACCGAAGTGTCGAGAATTTCCGCCACCTGCGCATTGCTCATGCCGTCGCCGTAAGTCAGCACGATCGCCGCGCGCTGGCGCGCGGGCAGTTCGGCGATCGCCGCCGCGACCAGCCGCTCGCGCTCGTCGCGTTCCGTTTTTTCGCCGGCGCCGGGCGCCGGATCGACGATCTCGCCGGCCGCTTCCAGCGCGACCCAGGGCGCGCGCCGCTTGCGGTCGAGACAGAGATTGACCACCACGCGCGTGAGCCAAGTGCGAAACAGCGCGAGCGGCTGCCAGCGCGGCGCATGGGTCCAGACCCGTAGCATGGCTTCCTGCGACACGTCTTCGGCATCGGCGGCGTTGCCGAGAATGCGGCGGGCGAGCCCGAGCATGACCGGCAGATGGCGGCTGGCGAGCGCGCGGAACGCCCGCTCGTCACCGCGCGCGATCCGGGCCATGAGCGCTTCGTCGCTGTCATCCATCGCAGTGAGGCGACCGCCATCGGGAATACCCGTCCATTGTAGTCCTTGGCCTGTCCATTAAACGCGCAGCGGCGTGGAAACCTGTGGGCAAGGGAGAGCGGGGAAACCGGGGATAAATTTGCTCGCGCGCCAGCCTAACCTATTGAATTACCGTGGTTTAGCAAGTCGGCGCTTGGCCGCGCGATCGGTCCTTTTCGGGGCGCCGGGCGCGATGTCGAGCGCCAGGGAACCGGCATGCTGGGAAATAGACGAAACCGGCAAATTGCTGTCAACATGAGGAATATCGCCGGAATTCACCGGTCATGAGGGAGGAATACCACCATGGACAAAGCACTCTACGACAAGGGCATGGCGATGCGGCGCAAGGTGCTGGGCGACGAATATGTCGATCGCGCGGTCGCCAACACCGACGATTTCAATCGCCAATTTCAGGAACTGCTCAACACCTATTGCTGGGGTGCGGTGTGGGGCGATGACGCTCTGAAGCCGCGCGACCGCAGCCTGCTCAATCTCGGCATGATCGCCTGCCTCGGCCGCATGCACGAATTTGAGGCGCATTTCCGCGGCGCGCTGCGCAATGGGCTGACGCCGACGGAACTCAGCGCCNTCCTGCGGCAGATCGCGGTCTATTGCGGCTTCCCGGCCGCGGTCGACTGCCAGCGCGTGGCCAAGCAGGTTNTGGCNNCGGAAGCCAAGAAAACATGACGAAAATCCCAGGCGTCACGGCAGAATCACGTTATTGAGATAGCCGTATTCTTGTCTTGAATGTGCCTTCATCCCGGGGCAATCAAGGCCTCGGCACGGCTGAGGCTTTGCCGCCTTTAGGGTGGACAATGATCCGACGCTACGGACTTTTCCTGCTGACGCTGCCGGTCGCGGCGGTCTTTTCGGCCGCGCCCGCCGTCGCACAGTATTATTCGTCGGCGCCGCCGCCTGGCTACTATCGGAGCGGTCCGCCGCCGGGCGCTTATTACGAAGACCGGCTGCCGCCGCCTGCCTTCTGGAACGATGACGATGACGACGATCAACCGGCGCGCCGGCCGAATCGCTCGCCGCAGCTGAGTCAGGTTCCGCCAGGCCAAGCCGGCGCCCCCAACCGGATCCTGCCCTATCCGGACGAGGCCGACGCGCCGCCGCCACCGCCCGGCTTTGCCCCGCCTCCCGGGCGTCCGCCGTTCTCCGGGCATCAGCTCGACCAGCAAATGCCGTCAGCCGCCGCGCCTCCGCCGGCTGCCACGCGCGATCCGGATGAGATCCGCCCGCCGGGCGCGATCGGCGCAGCGCCCAGCGCGACACCGCAGCCGGCACCGCCGGGCGCGACTGCCGCGCTGCCGCCGGAAGATCAGCCCGAGCAAGGCAAGCCCAAGGAATTGGCGCCCAATCTCAAGAAGCAAATGGTGACGCTCTCCACCAAGGAGCCGGCCGGCACCATCATCATCGACACGCCGAACACCTACCTCTATCTCGTGCTCGGCGGCGGCAACGCGCTGCGCTACGGCATCGGCGTCGGCCGCGAGGGCTTCACCTGGGCGGGCACCGAGCGCATCTCCAAGATGAAGGATTGGCCGGACTGGTTTCCGCCGTCGGAGATGATCGAGCGCCAGCCTTATCTGCCGCGCATGATGGCGGGCGGACCGGGCAATCCGCTCGGCGCGCGCGCGCTTTACCTCGGGCACACGCTGTACCGCATCCACGGCACCAACCAGCCCTCGACCATCGGTACGTTCGTGTCGTCCGGCTGCATCCGGCTGCTCAACGAAGACATCGAGGACCTGTACAGCCGCGTGCAGGTCGGCACGCGCGTCGTCGTCATGCCCGGCAAGCCACCGGAGACGGCGGCAAATAGCGGCACAGCGCCGAACGCGGAGCCGGCGAACCCGATGGCGCCGCCGCCGCACAACGGCACCGCGGTTTCCGCATCGCCGCTGCCGCCGGCGCGCTAAGCGCGCCCGTTTCCCGCAACGCTTACTTTCGCGAGCCTTGTGACCGCCTCGATCAGCGCGCCGGGGTCGGCGCCGCCTTTGCCGGCGATGTCGTGCGCGCTGCCATGCGCCACCGACGAGAACAGGATCGGCGAGCCGATCGAAAGCCCGGCGGTGCGGTTGAAGGCCTGCAGCTTGGCGGCGATGTGGCCCTGGTCGTGCAGCATAACAATATATGCGTCGCAGCCTTTCTTACGGAACATGGTGTCGGCGCCGAACGGGCCGGACGCCTCGATGCCGGACTTGGCCGCAGCTTGAATCGCCGGCGCGATGATCTCGATTTCCTCAGCTCCAAACATGCCGCCTTCGCCGGCGTGCGGATTGAGCCCGCTGACGAAAATCTTCGGCCGCGCGATGCCGAGCTGTTTGAGCGCGGCGTCGGTGACGCGGATCACGCGCTCGACCCGCTCCGGCGTAATCAAGGCGACCGCTTCGCGCACGCTCACATGCAGGGTAGCGTGAGCGATGCGCACGTCGTCGAAGCAGATCATCAGATAGACGTCGTTGACCGGCGTTCCCGTTTCACGCGCCACGAACGAGGGATAGCCGTCGAAGGCGATGCCGGCAGCCTGGATCGAGCGTTCGGTCTGCGGCGCTGCCACCACCGCCTCGACGTCGCCGGCGAGCGCAGCCTTGATCGCGCGGCGGGCGCTGCTCAGCGAGGCGCGGCCGTAAGCGGCATCGACCTTGCCGAAGTTCACCGGCGTATTAGTGCCGTCGCCGGCATCGAGCAGGTTGATCGCGCCGTCCGACCAGTCGGCATCGCCGGCTTCGCCGACGACGTTCAACTGCGGCGCGAGACCAGCGGCTTTCGCATGCAGTTCCACGGCCGCCGGGTCGCCCACCAGCAAGGGCCGGCACAGGGCGCGCACCCGCGCGTCGAGCGCGGCCTTGAGCGCGATTTCCGGGCCGATCCCGGCCGGGTCTCCGGTCGCAATGGCGATGCGCGGCAAGTTCATGGTCGTCTTTCCCGGCAAGCGCGAGTGCCTATAATGGCCAGCCCGCGTTGCCGCGGAAGCATAACAAAGTTCGAGGAAACGTCGCCATGATGTCGCGTGAACAAAACGACCAGTTGAGCCGCATCGGCCCGGGCGCGCTGATGGGCAAGCTGTTGCGGCGCTACTGGGCGCCGTTCCTGCTGGCAGCGGAAATCCCCGCGCCGGACTGTCCGCCGGTGCGGGTCAAGCTGATGGGCGAGCGCCTGATCGCCTTTCGCGACAGCAAGGGGCGTATCGGCCTGATCGACGAATTCTGCGCCCATCGCGGCGCTTCGCTGTGGTTCGGCGAGAGCGAAGACTGCGGCATCCGCTGCCACTATCACGGCTGGAAATACGACGTGACCGGGCAATGCACCGACCTGCCGTCGGAGCCGGAGGACTCGGGCTTTCGCAAGAACATCAAATTGAAATCCTATCCCTGCATCGAGAAGGCCGGCATCATCTGGGCCTATATGGGTCCGCCGAAATTGCAGCCGCCGCCGCCGGCGCTGGAATGGACCGAGGTGGCGCCCGAGCAGCGCTTCGTCTCCAAGCGGTTGCAGGAATGCAATTACCTGCAGGCGATGGAAGGCGGCATCGACTCCAGCCACGTGTCCTGGCTGCACGGCAGCGAGCTCGAGAAGGATCCGCTGTTCAAGGGCAGCAAGGGCAACGAGTACAACGCCAAGGACCGCATGCCGCTGTTCGAGGTGGAGGAATTTTCCGGCGGCTTACTGATCGGCGCGCGTCGCAATGCCGACGCCGGCAAATATTACTGGCGCATAACGCCCTGGATCATGCCCTGGTACACCATCATTCCGCCGCGCGCGGGACATCCCCTGGGCGCGCACGCCTGGGTGCCGATCGACGACGAGACCTGCTGGGCCTGGAGCATCAACTATCACCCCAAGCGCGCGCTCACCAAAGCGGAAGTCTCGGCGATGCAGGACGGCGAGGGCATTCACGTCAAATACGTGCCCGGCACATTCATTCCGCTCGCCAACAAATCGAACAACTATTTGATGGACCGCGAGGCGCAAGCGGCCGGCCATAGCGCCACCGGCGTCGACGGCATCGCCATGCAGGATGCCTCGATTCAGGAAAGCATGGGCGCGATCCAGGACCGCACCCAGGAGCACCTGTGCGCGACCGACGCCGGCATCATCATGACGCGCAAGCTGATGTTGCGCGCGGCTAAGGCCGCGGCCGAAGGCAAGCCGGTGCCGGCGACCGAGCCGCAGGCGCAGCGCGTGCGCTCGGTGGCGATCGAGCTCGGCCAGGGCGTCTCGTTCAGTGAAGGCGCCAAGCACGGGCTCTACGCCGAGTTGGGCACCGAACCGATGTCTGTTTAACGAAAGGATTTTGAGCATGCCGCACTACACCGCGCTGGTCACGCTGTTGGCTGTTGCTCTGTATTTTTACACCGGCCTCATGGTCGCCAAGGCGCGGGCGAAATACGGCGTGAAGGCGCCGGCAACGACCGGAAATCTCGAATTCGAGCGCGTGTTCCGCGTGCAGATGAACACGCTGGAATGGATGCCGATCTTCCTGCCGCTGCTTTGGTTTTTTGTGCTCTATGTCAACGATTGGGGCGCCGCGCTGCTGGGGCTGGTCTGGATCGTCGGCCGGATCATCTACATCCGCGGCTACGCCGCAGCGGCGGACAAGCGCCACCGAGGCTTCGCGCTGCAAGCCTTTGCCTGCGGCGCGCTTTTTATCGGAACTCTGGCCGGCATTTTCTGGCGCCTGGCGCACGGCGGGTGACACGAACGATCGCCGCGACTTTCACTCCGCCGCGCTGACCGCTAGCTTGCCGATGGCCGCGTGCACGCGCGGCATCACCGGCTCGGCCAAAAGCTGCATTGCGCTTGTCAACGCTAAATACCGGAATTGGGCTAAATACTGGAATTGGCCGCCGCCTGCCAAGTTGTACCCACTCTACCCACAGGCGGCCGGCACCCCGTTTCGGAACCAGCCGGCAAAAGACTAGGTTGGCCGCCAGGCCGCCTTCGATTCGCTCGGGAGTAAAGCCCATGATGCGCTGGTTTCATGCCTTGATGCCGAAGGAGGAGCGCTTCTTCGACCTGTTCGCGCGCCATTCGAACGCCGTGCTGGCCGGCGCCGAGGCGCTACGCGCCATGCTGGAGGGCGGCGCGGCGGTGCCGCGCAATTACCAGATCGTCATGGACCGCGAGCAGGACGCCGACGACGTCACCCGCGAGGTGCTGATCGCGGTGCGCCGCACCTTCATCACCCCGTTCGACCGCGGCAATATCCGCGACCTGATCACCTCGATGGATAACACCATCGATCAGATGCAGAAGACCGCCAAGGGCATCAAGCTGTTCGAGGTGACCGAGTTCACGCCGCAGATGAAGGAGATGGCGGACGCGATCGTGAAATGCGCGCATCTGGTGCAGGAAGCCGTGCCGCTGCTACGCTCGATCAGTTCGGAGGCCGTGCATATCAGCACCTTGACCGAACGGATTTCGCAGCTCGAAGGCCATGCCGACGAGCTGCACGATATCGGGCTCACGACTCTCTATAAGACCCACGTGAACTCAAATCCGATGGCCTTCTTTGTCGGCAACGAAGTCTACGATCATCTGGAAAAAGTCGTGGATCGTTTCGATGACGTGGCCAACATCATGCACGGCATCGTCATCGAGCATGTTTAGCTAACCGCCTCGAGGCCGAACGACGATGGACGCCGCCGCGCTCACTCTGCCATTCCTGTTCGCGCTGATCGCCGTTGCGCTGGCGTTCGACTTTCTCAACGGCATGAACGACGCCGCGAATTCGATCGCGACGATTGTGTCGACGCGCGTGTTGCGTCCGCAATATGCGGTCGCCTGGGCCGCCTTTTTCAATTTCGTGGCTTTCCTGTTCTTCGGCCTGCATGTCGCCGAAACGGTCGGCCGCGGTATTGTCGAGGCGGATGTCGTCAATTCACGCGTGATCTTCGGCGCGCTGGCGGGCGCGATCGTCTGGCAAGTTTTCACCCAGCGGCTGGGAATTCCGTCGTCGAGTTCGCATGCGCTCATCGGCGGCCTGGTCGGGGCCGGTCTGGCCAAGGCGGGTATCCACGCCGTGGTCTGGTCTGGCGTCGGCAAGACCGTTGCCGCCATTTTCTTGTCGCCCGGCCTCGGCTTGCTGCTTGCCTTGGTGCTCATGCTGATGGTGTCGTGGATTTTCGTTCGCCTGACGCCGTATGGCGTCGACAATATTTTCCGCCGTGTGCAATTCGTGTCGGCGTCGCTTTATGCGCTCGGCCATGGCGGCAACGATGCGCAGAAGACGATGGGCATCATCGCGGTCCTACTGTATTCGCAGGGAAGCCTTGGCGACAAATTCTACATTCCGTTCTGGGTGGTGATCGCCTGTCAGATCGCGATGGCCGCTGGGACGATGGCCGGCGGCTGGCGCATCGTCAAGACCATGGGCTCGAAGATCACCCGGCTGACGCCGATGCAGGGCGCTTGCGCGGAAACTGCCGGCTCCGTCATGCTGTTTGCGGCAACCAGCCTCGGCATTCCGGTGTCCACCACGCACACGATCACCGGGTCGATCATCGGGGTCGGCGCGGCGAAAAAGATATCGGCGGTGCGCTGGGCCGTTGCCAAGGAAATCGTGACGGCCTGGATCATCACGATCCCCGCGTCCAGTTTGCTGGCCGCTCTGTTCTACTGGCTGTCCGGTTTATTTGGCTAATCAGGCCGCGACGCGGGCGAGGAAGCCTTCGACCTCGTGGCGCAGCTCGGCGGCGGCGGCTTCCACCGCCTGCGAAGCGCTGAGCACGCTTTCGGCCGACTGGCGGGTCTCGCTGGCGGCGCCGGTGACATTGCCGAGCACGGACACCACCAGCTTGGCGCCGTCGGCGGCGCTGGCGACGTTCTGCGAAATCTCGGCCGTCGCCGCGCTCTGTTCGTGCACGGCGGCCGAGACGGCGCTGGTGCAACTGTCGATTTCCTGCATGCGGCTCGAGATGCGGCCGATCGCATCGACGGCGCTGCCGGTCGACGTCTGCACCGCGCCGATCAGCTTGGAAATATCCTCTGTCGCCTTGGCGGTCTGCACCGCCAGCGATTTGACTTCCGAGGCGACCACGGCGAAGCCCTTGCCAGCCTCGCCGGCGCGCGCGGCCTCGATCGTGGCATTGAGCGCGAGCAGGTTGGTCTGGCCGGCAATGGTGCGGATCAGCTTGACCACGTCGCCGATCTTCTGCGCGGCCTGCGACAGCGCGGTGATCTGCGCATTGGTCCCTTGCGCCTCGCTCACCGCCGCGCGCACGATATCGGTGGTCATTGCGAGCTGGCGGCTTATTTCCCCGATCGAACTGCTCAATTCCTCGGCGGCGACCGCGGCGGTCTCCACATTGCTGCTGGCTTCGTTGGAGGCCGATACCGCGCTNTCCGCGCGCTGCGAGGTCTGGCCGGAACTTGTCAGCAGCGTGCTGGCGGTGGAGCGCATGGCCATCGCGCCGTCGGTCACCGTGNGCAGGTGCTCCTCGACGCGCTGGCGGAAGGCGGCGATCGCCTGCTCGATGATGGAGCGTCGTTCCTGCTGCTCCTGCATCGAGGCGCGTTCTCGTTCGGCATCGCGCCGTTCGGTGATGTCCTCGTGGGTCGCCACCCAGCCGCCGTCCGCCATCGGCCGGTTGATGACGGCGACCACGCGTCCGCTGGCGGATTTGACTTCCGCGGTGGTGGTCTTGCCTTGCGCCATGGCGGCGACCAGCCCTTGCCGGTATTCGTCGGGATCGCGCGAGAAGCTGCCGTTGGCGATGCGGAATTCGAGCAGGCTGGCGAGCGTGCGGCCCGGCTTCACGACCTCGTCGGGCAGTTGGTACAGATCCATGTAGCGGCGATTGCAGACGACCAGCCGCTCGTCGCCGTCGAACATGCACAGGCCCTGTGACATGTTATTGATCGCGACGCGCATGCGAATGTTGTCGATTTGCATGCGCCGGGTGATGAGGATGCCGGCGATCAGCATCGCCAAAACCGTCGTCAGGCCGGCGCAAAGGGCCGAGACCAGAAGTTCGGGCGCCGCGGCGACCCAGGCGCCGAGCGGCACGACAAAATGGAACAGCGCGAAGCTTGCCGGAAAGCAGACGCAGCCGATCAGCGCGACCAAACGCCAATCGCGCGGGATTTCTGGTACGGAAGCTGCGGCCATGGTGGTACCCGGGTCGGCGGTCACGCTATTCCCCTAGCGGTTGTTTTGCAGTTAATTGCATGCTGTTGAGCGGTTAAGCAAAGATTAATGGCTAAGTCCGGAGCATCGTCATGGAGTCGACTGCCGCTCGCCAAGCCAGTCCACCCGCCTGGGCTGGGCGCATCGAAGACGACGCGCTGCTGCGCGGCGCCGGGCGCTTCGGCGACGACGGCAAGCCCGCGGGTGCCTTGGCCGCCTATTTCGTGCGCTCGCCGCACGCCTTCGCCACTATCGAGCACATCGACGTTGCGGCCGCCAAGCGCGCGCCGGGCGTGGTGGCGGTGCTGACCGCCGCCGATCTGGCCGAGGCGCATTATCATTCGATCTCGCATCCGCATCCGATCCCCGGCCGCGGCGGCAAGGTGGCGGTCGCGCCGCATCGGCCGTCGCTGGCTGCAAGCCGCGTGCTGCATGTGGGAGAGCCGGTGGCGATGGTGATCGCGGTGAGCGCGCAGGCGGCGCAGGACGCCGGCGAAAAAGTCGCGGTCGATTACCAGCCGCTCGACGCCGTGACCGATGTCCGCGCGGCGGCAGCAATCGGCGCGCCGCAGCTTTGGCCGGAAGCGCCCGGCAATATCGGCTTCGATTGGAGCGCGCCGGCCGATCCCGACGGCAAGAAGCAAGCGGCGCTGGAGCGCGCCTTCCAGGACGCCGCCCATGTGGTGCGCGTCGAGCTGATCAATCAGCGCCTGGTGGCCGCCTCGCTCGAGCCGCGCACCGCCACCGCGAGCTACGACGCCGGCCAGAAGCAGTTCACCCTGCGCTGCGGCACGCAAGGAGTTGCCGCCGTGCGCGGCCAGGTCGCCGGCGCCATGAACATCAAGCCGGAGGAGCTGCGCGTCCTCACCGGCGATCTTGGCGGCGCCTTCGGCATGAAGGGCTGGTGCTATCCGGAATACGTGCCCATGCTGCACGCCGCGCGCGCGCTTGGAAAGCCGATCCATTGGGTCTCGACCCGTTCGGAAGCTTTCGTTTCCGACAACCAGGGCCGCGACTCGTTCTGGAGCGCGCAGCTGGCGCTCAGCAAGCGCGGCCGCTTCCTCGGCCTGCGCGTCGATTGTCTCGGCAATGTCGGCGCCTATATCACCGGTGTCGCGCATTTCGTCTTCACCACGCACATCTCCGGCTGCCTGCCGACGGTCTACGACATCCCGCACGCGCAGGTGAACACGCGCTGCGTGCTCAGCAATACGCTACCGACCGGACCCTATCGCGGCGCCGGCCGTCCGGAGGCGAGCTACCTGATGGAGCGGCTGATCGATGCCGCCGCCGACCAGACCGGCATCGATGCCGCCGAATTGCGCCGGCGCAACCTGATTTCGCCCGACAAAATTCCCTACACCACTGCCTTCGGTAACACCTATGACAGCGGCGACTTTCCGGCGATCTTCGAGCGCGCGCTTGTGGTCGGCGATTATGCCGGCTTTGCCGCGCGCAGGAAGGCGGCAAAAAAAACCGGCAAGCTGCGCGGCATCGGCATCGGCTGCTATCTGGAGATCGCCGGCGCGTTTCCGGAAGAAGCCGCACGCATCACGTTTCCCGGCGGCAATGCGGTCAATGTGAGCATCGGCGCCGGCGCCAGCGGGCAGGGACATCAAACGGTGTTCGGCCGCGTGGCGGCGCGCCGGCTCGGCATCGCGCCCGCGGCGGTGACGGTAACTTCCGGCGATTCCGCGCGCGACGTTCCTGGATTCGGCGCCGTCGCCTCGCGCTCGGCCATGTATGTCGGTGGCGCGATTGCCGTCACCGCCGACAAGGTGATCGAGAAAGGCAAGCGCGTGGCGGCCATGCTGCTGCAGGCGGCGGATGGCGATGTGNATTATCGCGACGGAAAATTNAGCGTACGCGGCACGGCGCGCGAAGTGTCGCTGTTCGAGGTGTCCGAGCGCGCCGTCGAACTGGCGCGCACGGGCGTGATCCCGGAGAACCTCGACACCCAAGCGACTATAAAAACGCCGCCGTCGTTCCCGAACGGCTGTCATGTCGCCGAGGTCGAGATCGATCCCTTAACCGGTGCGGTTTCGATCGTGTCCTATGTGGCGGTCGGCGATTGCGGCAATGTGCTGGACGAGACGATCGTCGCGGGCCAGATCCACGGCGGCGTCGCGCAGGGGCTCGGCCAGGCGCTGACCGAGAACACGATCTACGACGCCGCCGGCCAGCTCGTCACCGGCTCGTTCATGGACTACGCCCTGCCGCGCGCGGAGCTGATGCCGGATATGACGGTCGAGCACCGCGCCGTCGCCTGCCGCACCAATCCGCTCGGCGTCAAGGGCACCGGCGAGGCCGGCACCACCGCCGCGCCGCCGGCGGTGATCAACGCGATCCTCGACGCGCTGCCTGCAGGCGCCGCGCTCGACATGCCGGCGACGCCCGAGCGCATCTGGCGGGTGTTGCAGGCGGGCCGATAACTTCAGTCGGTTATTGCCCAACGTCGATCTTCACCGCGCTGGTGACGGTTTCCCAATGTTTCATCTCGGCGGCGAGCCAGCTCTGCGCGTCGGCCACTGACTTGCTCGGCACGATGTTGTAATTCTGCTTCTTGAATTTCTCCTGCACGTCGGGCGACGCGATCGCTTTCGCGACGATGGCATAGAGCGCGTCCAGCACCGGCTTGGGCGTCGCCGCCGGCGCGAACAAGGCGTTCCAGGCAAGGGTGCCGACGTCCGCGTATCCGACTTCCTTCATGGTCGGAACGTTCGGATATTCCGGCAGCCGCGTGTTGTTGACGAGCGCGAGCGGCCGAAACTTGCCGGATTGCACCATGCCGGCGGAGCTGCCGACATTGAGGAACGCGGCCTGCACGTCGCCGCGCAGCATGTCTTGAATGACGCCGGAGGCGCCGTTCTTATTCGGCAGCGCGGACATGTCGAGATCGCCCGCGCGCTTGGCGAAATAGGCCATGTCGTAATGCGGATAGGACCCGTTGCCGACCGTGCCGTAGTGGATCTTGCCCGGATTTTTCTTGGCGTAGTCGATCAGCTCGGGCACCGACTTGACCGGAAAATCGTCTGCCGTCGTCACCAGCAGGAACGCCGGCACGTCGACCAGGTTGCTCACCGCGGTCACGCGCTGCTTGTAGTCGAAGTTGAGTTTGTCTTTGTAGATGATCGGCGTGATCGCGTTGGTCGAGACGTTGCCGATCATCAGCGTGTAGCCGTCGGGCGCCGCCTTCGCCATTTCGTCGATCGCCAGCATGCCGAAGGCGCCGGGCTTGTTGATCACCAGGAAGCTCTGGCCGGTGATCTTCTGGATGGCGTCGCCGATGATGCGCGCGGTGATATCGGTCGCACCGCCCGGTGCATAAGGCACCAGCACCTTGATCGGCCGGTTCGGATATTTATCCTGCGCCGAGGCGGCCGCCATGCCGAGTACAAGGCAGGCGGCGGACAGCAGGATCGCGGTCAGACGTTTCATGGGAATCCTCCGTGAAAATTGGTTGCCGGCGGGCATTCTTTTCAGTCTTCGTGCCGATGACGTCAGGTTGCTTTGATGCCGTGCAGGCTGTGCGAGGCGTCCTTGCAGGTGAAAAACACCACGTCGCCTTCCGGCGTCGCCTTGCCGGCGTGAATGGTGTTGGCCGGGATGTAGAGGACGGAACCGGGCTTGGCCTCGACCGGCTTGCCGTCAACGACGGCGCGGAAGGTGCCTTCCAGGATGTAGATCCACTGCTCGTTGGGATGCGAATGCGGCTCGGCGCCGGTGCCGGCCTTCATGCGCATCAGGCCGACGATCATGCGGTCGCCTTCGACGCACGGCCCGTGCGCGGTGGAATAGGCGGGGCCGCCCATGATCTTCGCGACGGTGCCGAGATCGAAGACGTATTGGCCCGCTGCGGCGCGCGTGGCGCCCGGGGTGCGCGGGGCTGGCTGGGTGGACATGGAGCTTTCTCCCTTCAATGGCGATTAACGGCTTATTGTTGTGCCGATGTTAGCGCATGATCCCGAAAAGTTGGGTACCGGTTTTCGGAATAGATCATGCGCAAGCCTAATCGACCCGCAATGGCCGCGCCAGTAGCCACCACGGTTCGGCCATCCTCGGTGGTCAGGTTCCGTCGCGGTCGGAGAGGAGATCGTTACCGATGAAGTTGGCTCATCCGCTCCTGGCTGTGTTGGCGCTGGTGGCGCTGTCCGGCTGCGCCGGCGACACTGTGCCGAAGGCGGAACCGAGTTTCTATCGCAATCTGGCGCAGCCGGGCGCGCAGCTCGACGCCGCCGCCGCCGCCTCGATGATTTCCGGTTACCGCAGCAATAACGGGCTGCCGGCGGTGACGCTCGATCCCGAGCTCACGCGGCTGGCCGAGGCGCAGGCCGCGCTCATGGCCAAGCGCGACAGACTCGACCACAACACTGGCAAGCCGTTCGTGGCGCGGCTGAAAGCCTCGGGCTACGACGCCAAAAGGGCGGCCGAGAATATCGGCGCCGGCTATCACACGCTGGCCGAGGCGTTCTCGGGCTGGCGCGATTCGGCGCCGCACCGCGCCAACATGCTGCTCGCGGGCGCGACCCGCATTGGCATCGCGGCGGTCTACACGCCGGCCTCGAAATACAAAGTGTACTGGGCGCTGATCCTGGCCGAGCCGGACGAGAAGAAGGGGTAGGGCGCCCGGCTGGACCGCGCGGCATGGACTGAATAACGTCTGCCGCCATGCCGGTGCTGCCTCGCCTGAACAATTACGACGACATCTATCGCCAATTCGCTGGCAGGTGCCGGCGCGCTACAATATCGGCGTCGATGTCTGCGACCGCTGGGCGCAAGCTGAGCCTAACCGGCTCGCCATCCTGCACGTACGTCCTGATGGCGGCGAGGACGCCATCAGCTACGGGGCCTTGCGCGAGACCTCGAACCGGCTCGCCAATGTGTTGCGCGCACATGGCGTCGCGCGTGGCGACCGCGTCGCCATCCTGCTGCCGCAGGCGCCGGAAGTCGCCGCCGCCCATATCGCGATCTACAAGCTCGGCGCCGTGGCGCTGCCGCTGGCGGTGCTGTTCGGCATCGATGCGCTGCGCTACCGGCTGCAGAATTCCGGCGCGACGGCGCTGATCGCCAATGCGCAAGGCGTCGCGCACATCGCCGAGATCAGGCAAGACTTGCCCGACCTGAAACTCGTGCTCTCGCTCGACGGTGCCGGCGACGGCGCTCTCGATTTCGCCGCGGTACTGGCGCGCGCCGCGTCCGACTTCACGCCCGTCGATACCGCAGCAGACGACCCGGCCATGATGGTCTACACCTCCGGCACCACCGGTCAGCCGAAAGGCGCGCTGCACGGCCATCGTGTCTTGATCGGGCACATGCCCGGCGTCGAGACGCACCACGATTTCTTGCCGCAAGCAGGCGACCGCATCTGGACGCCGGCCGACTGGGCCTGGGCCGGCGGGCTGCTCAACGTGCTGCTGCCGGGGTTGCATTACGGCGTGCCGGTGGTGGCGCGCCGCTTCGAGAAATTCGATCCGGAGGAAGCCTTCGCGCTGATGGCGCGCGCGCAAATCCGCAACGCCTTCATCCCGCCGACCGCGCTGCGCATGCTGCGCGCGGCGCGCAACCCGCAAGGCCGCCACGCCATCAAGTTGCGCTCGATCGGCTCCGGCGGCGAGACGCTCGGCGCGGAAACCTACGAGTGGGGCAAGCAGGCCTTCGGCCTGACGATCAATGAATTCTACGGGCAGACCGAATGTAACCTTGTGCTCTCGGCCTGCGGCGCGCTCGGCGTCTCGCGGCCGGGCGCGATCGGCAAGCAGGTCGCCGGTCACACCGTGGCGGTGATCGGCCGCGACGGCCATCCGCTCAAAACCGGCGAGGTGGGCCAGATCGCGGTCAAGCGTCCCGATCCGGTGATGTTCCTGGAATACTGGGGCAATCCACAGGCCACGCGCGACAAGTTCATCGGCGACTGGATGACCACCGGCGATCAGGGCGTGATGGACGAGGACGGCTATTTCAGCTTCGTCGGTCGCGACGACGACGTCATCACCTCGGCCGGCTTCCGCATCGGGCCGGGCGAGATCGAGGACTGCCTGATCCGCCATCCGGCGGTGGCGCTCGCCGCCGTGGTCGGCAAGCCCGATGTGCTGCGCACCGAGATCGTCAAGGCCTTCATCGTGCTCAAGAAGAACCACGTGGCCTCGGACGCGCTCGCCGCCGAGATCCAGAATTTCGTCAAGACCCGGCTGTCGGGCCACGAATATCCGCGCGAGGTCGCCTTCATCGACGACCTGCCGATGACCACGACCGGCAAAGTGATCCGAAGGTTGTTGCGCGAGCGAGCGTGACTTAAGGCGTTTGGCCGCCGCCCATGATGAACAAGTGGAAGCCGAGGCGCCGCTTGGCCACGCAATAAAACATAATC
>JGI20175J14863_1000060_pt1 | contig 17764 bp, 14 predicted proteins | sample NGESurdeep072012_2_FD_14863 | JGI IMG/M metagenome (IMG submission 14863)
CGAAAGACGGCGAGCGCCGCCGCGACTTCGTCGCGGCCAAGAACTGGTTCGGAGCCGGCGGCGATGCGGCCGCCGTCAGGCGCGCGGATATCTTCAGGTTCGACAATCTTTGCGCCGCGCTTGGCATCGAGCCATGTTGCCTGCTTGCGCGCCTGCGCCAGGAATCAGTAATCTTCGCGGACAATTAGGCGCAATTCGCGGGCGACTCTGCAAGATCTACAGAGTGAATCAGGCCAGAGGACCGTTACGAGAATACGCGCGAGTCGGTTGGTGGGCAGGGAGTGAATCGAACACTCGACACAAGGATTTTCAGTCCTTTGCTCTACCGACTGAGCTACCTGCCCACCGTGTTTGGTCACGTCCGCCCGATGCGATCGGGGCGAACGGTGAAAGAATCATTCGTACCGATGATTGCCGCGCCTTGCAACGGCCCACTCATCGCTTGAGGCCCGCCACTCGCGACTCGACGAAATCAATCAGCTTGCCTTCCAGGTTCACGCCGTCGAGCCGATCGATCTCCTGCACCCCGGTCGGACTCGTCACATTAACCTCGGTCAGGTAATCGCCGATGATGTCCAGCCCGACAAAGTATAGCCCGTCGCGCTCGAGGCGCGGCTTCAGCATCCGGCAGATATCGCGATCGCGCGCCGTGACCGGCGCCTTCACGCAAGTGCCGCCGACGTGGATGTTGCCGCGATGCTCGTCCTCGCGCGGCACCCGCAGCGTGCATCCGAGAGGTTCTCCGTCGAGCACGATCAGCCGCTTGTCGCCGTTGCGAGCCTGAGGGATATAGCGCTGCGCCATGATTGGACGCGACTCGTATTGCGTCACCGTCTCGAGAATCGCGCCGAGGTTGCGATCCTTGGTCGTGACGAGAAACACGCCCTCGCCGCCGTGTCCGTCCAGCGGCTTCACGATCATCTCGCCGCCCTGTTCGTCAAGAAAAGTCTTGAGCCGCGGAATTTCATAGGTGACGAGCGTTGGCGGAATCGCGGCGGGGAAATTTAACGAGTAGAGCTTTTCGTTGGCCTCGCGAAGGCCCGCCGGATGGTTGAGTACAAAGGTGCGCCTGCAGTCGGCCAGGCTGAGCAGCATCGTGGCGTAGAGATAAGCCGCATCGGCGGGCGGATCCTTGCGCATGAAGATCGCATCGAAAGTCTCCAGCGGATACTCGGCGCCCTCGTCGAGGAACCGGTGATGAGGACTCCCGCGCGTCACCTCGCATTGCCGCGCCCTCGCGATCACATTCGGACCGCGCGCGTAAAGATCGCGAATGCCCAGGACATAGATTTCATGGCCGCGCAATTGCGCCTCGAGCATGAACACGAACGTCGTGTCCTTGTCGACCAGCACCCGCTCCAGCGGGTCCATGATGAAGGCGAACTTGCGCGCCACCGTCTTAATCCTTTTCTTCCGTTTCGGCATCTTCGCTTGACCCTTGCGCATTGTGAAGTAACCCCGCCGCTATGCTGACCGCGGCCAGAGCCGCGGTCTCGCTCCTGAGGCGATTTGGCCCCAGTCCGGCCGCGACGAATCCGGCGTTTGCGGCTTTCGCGCGCTCGTCGTCGTCGAAATCGCCCTCCGGTCCAACCGCTATCAATATCGCACGCGGACGCAAGCGTCGAATCACGCCGGCGAGCGGTTCGCCTCCGCTAGCACAGATGACGGCGAGCGTCCGGGGCGGCACGCCGCGAATCATGTCGTCGATGCCGATCGGCGATCGCACTTCCATCGCGGCCGGGGAATGGCTTTGCTTTGCGGCGGCGATCGCGAGCCTGCCCCATCGCGCCAGCCGATCCGTTCCCGGCGAACGGACCAATCCGCGCGCACTGACGATTGGCCATAGCTCCGACGCACCCAACTCGGCCGCCTTCTCGACCAAGAAGTCCATTCGCGGGCCTTTGACGATTGCGGCGGCCAGAATGATTCGAGTTCGGGCGGGCGAAGGCGATTGCGACGACGATGACTTGATGCGAACTACGGCGCGGTCGCGTTCGTAGCGCTCGATTGCGCCCTGATGCTCGACGCCCGCAGGATCGAGCAACGACACGCGCGCATCGACGGCCATCCGCAAGACCGTGCGCATGTGATGCAACTCCGCGCCCTCGACGTGCGCGAGGCGCGCGGCGTCCGGCGCGCGCGCGATAGAAAAACGCGGCGGCGACGTGGCCATCAGCGTGGCGCTCGCGCCATCACGAGAGTGGTCCATCCGCGATGCGGCTTGCGGCTGAGACATCGGAGGGGAGAGCGGTAGTGGCTCAACACTTCGGCGGCCTCGTCGGCGAGAAAGCCGCCAAGGATCAGTCGCCCCCCGGGCGCGACGAGTCGCTTCAGATGCGGCGCGAGCTCGATCAATGTATGGCTCAGAATGTTGGCCGCGATCAGATCGAAGTGGCGATGAATCGAAGCGAGCGGCACCGATGAGAATCGGATCGATTTTTCCACGCCGTTCAGGCGCGCATTGAGACGCGCGTTTTCCAGCGCCGTCGGATCGATATCGATTGCGATTATTTCGCGCTCGAGGCCGTCGCGCTTGGCGAGCATCGCCGCCGCGATCGCCAATACGCCAGAGCCCGTGCCCGCATCGAGGATCGACTTCGGCGCGCGCGCGCCCACAATAGATTCGACCGCGCGCAGCGCGCCAGCCGTCGTGGGATGGTGCCCGGTGCCGAACGCCTGCGCGGGTTGGATTACGATGGTGATTCGGCCGCGCTGATTTTCGCGCTTCCACGGCGGCACGATCAGCATCCGGCGCCCGACGCGAAACGGCCCGAACCGTTTCATCCAAAGCGTGGACCATCCCGGATCGACGATTCTCCTCACGATCCCATTGCGAGAGCCCTTGCCAGTGCTGTCGCGCGCGGCGTCAGCGAGCATCCCGGCCCGCTCCATCATGAGTCTCAGTCGTGACAGCTCGCTTGCGGAGATCCGATCGAAGTACGCTTCGAGCGCGACGGTCTTACCCTCGCGCGCGCGCGGCAACTTCATCCCGGCGACGGCGCATCCGATGGCGCCGCCGGCGACGAGGATTCCCGCGGCTTCATCGGCGAGATGCGCGTGCGTCCGAAAGATCGCCCTCGTGTAACTTCGCCTGGATGCCAATGCGCGTTGCATACTTCCCGGCCTTTGACTTTGGCATCCGCGCGGATTTCATTCGAGGCCCGCTCGCATGAAGGAAAAATCACCTGCGGCCGTTGGCACGGCTGGCCAGTGTTAGCGCCGTGCTCCGTTGTCGCGCGGCAGGGCTGAGCCCTGCACCCAGTGAAAAGTGAAGATGCGGCCTGACGGCCTGTTAGAACAGGTGAGTGGGGAAAAGGCGGTGGTTCCGTTCGTGGTGCAAAACCCAATTCGAATCCCGCCGCTGCCGGAAACATCGTGTGAACGAAACTGCCCTGAAACCTTGCGGAGGGAGGCGGGCGGGTCTATAGCGGAGCTGGAATCGGAGAGTCAAAAGGGGAAATTCCGGCTGACTTTAATTTGACCGGCACAATTTGCAGCTTGGTGGCCGTTTCATCGGGGAGGGGAGCTGATGAAGGCATCGTGGGGGAAAGTGCGGTTCGGCGCGGTCGCGATCCTTTGTGCGATTGCGCTTCTGGCGGTAATCAACGGTCGTCGAGAGGAACGGCCGCCGAATAAAATGCTGGGAACATGAACATGCAGACAATCACGCACCGGCCAGAGAACAAGACGATTACGGACCTCGTTAACCTTTATGACGACGAACTCCTTAATTTGGAGCCCGGCTTCCAGAGAAGGTCTGTTTGGACCCTGCGCGACCGCGCGAAACTGATTGACAGCATCATTCGCAACTATCCACTGCCAGCGGTGTTCCTCTATAGACGCGATGGAGGGGCTCGGGGCAGCCGGCAGTCCGTTCAGCGCGACCAATGTCTGCGATACACCGCTGGCACCGGCCGCGAAGCGCACGATTGGAGTTACGTTCGCGCCGGGCTGCGCGCAAGCGTACAGCGCCACGCTGACGATCATCGACAATGCGGAACACGAGCTGCAGTCACTGGGGCTATCGGGAACCGGAAAGGCCGCGGCGAAGAAATAGGCAGGGGGACCTGAACTGTATGCGGAACCCACCATGGGTTCCGCGCCTCCTTGGGCAGGGGTGACCCCTGCACCCAGTGTTAATCGAAAAATCCGCAGGATGCGTCTTTTTCTCCCACGGCCGAGAGCGAGAGACGCGGCTCGCGCGTATCCCGCGATTTACGTTGCGCCGTCGCCGCCGCGACCGCCCACCGCGCAGGTGATTCTTGCCTCATCCTGACGACCCGTTGGCACGGGGGGCCAGTGTTAAGGCCGTGCTCGGTTGTCGCGCGCGGCCACTGCCAATGGCTTAATACTGCGCTGCCGTCGCCACGGCAGGGGCGAGGCAAAGAAAAAGATCCGGGATTCTTCGCTTCGCTCTAGAATGACACAAAGAAGTGAGGCGGCGGGCTTTTGTGATGCGGCGCAAAACCCTCAGCTTCATCCTCGACCTAACAGGGCGAGGAAATTAAGAGAGGGGGAAGGAAAAAGACCCGGGGTCGCTGCGCTTCGGTCGGGATGACGCAAAAGAAAGAGCGCCGTCGGCGGCGGGATGAGGGGGGGCGCAGAGCGCTGCATACTTCCCGGCCTTTGACTTTGGCCCGGGAATACCACGGTTACAATGCGTTTCGTCCCCAGTCGCCGATTGAATTCCAATAACAGACGATCTGCTTACCGCAGCCGCTGCGCGAGGCGGCGAGATCAATTGCGAATTGCGATGAAACGCCCTTGCGCAATCTTGCCGGCATGGGCGAGCTCGCGCATAAAGCCAAATTCACCAGCAATTGTCCGCATCAGATCGGCGTTGAAGCCGAGAATGCGTAGGACGTCGTAACCGAATTGCATATCGACCATGCTGAGGTAGAGGTCCACATAGGACGGAAAACGGCCCGTGTCCTCGGCCGCTGTAACGGTGCATCCGTTGTCCCGCAAGAGCCCGGCGTATCCATCGAAGACTTCAGGCCGCCGATGTGAATCTGCTGGCCCATCAGGAGTTCCCATAGGTCGCCCTCGTTGCCACTGTAGACGGCAGTCANATCTGCCAGACCGATATTCGAGGNCGATTTCATGGGCGTTCCTCCAAGAGCGGAGATGAACTTCACACCTTGCGCGCGCGAAATGCGGCGCCGACCGTAAAATTNGAGGTGGCGACGCCGGTCGTTCCAGCGTACTCAACCTCACGGAACCCTACCTCGGCCATGAGTCTCTGTAGATCCCGAACCGGGATCGCGCCGCCGATTCAATCGGACCACGCTTCCAGGCTGTTGGCAAGCTCGGCGGGGAGATCTTCCTTGAGGATGATATCCGCGAAGCGAAGGCGGCCGCCTGGCTTAAGGACGCGAAAGATCTCGCGGAAGCTCCGTTCTTTCAGGGGCGAGAGATTAAGCACGCCGTTGGAGATCACAACGTCGAAAGTATCGTTGTCGTAGGGGATGGCTTCGGAGCCCGCGACGACCGCGTTGGCGTTATTGACTCCTGCCCGGACAAAATTGGCCCGCGCCTTCTCAACCATCTCGGGTGTAAGGTCGATTCCGCAGACCCGACCGGCCGGACCCACCAACCGGCTCGCCAGGATCATGTCGAGTCCCGCGCCGCAGCCTATGTCCANAACTTTTTCGCCGGAGTGAATCGATTCCAGNGCGAGTGGGTTTCCGACACCGCAGAAAGTGTCGAGCACGTCATCGGGCAAGTCTGACAACACGGACAGGTCATAGCCGAGAGCGATCGCGCCCGCNCTGCCAGTAGGGTATCGGAACCTGCCGGCGGCNGAGCACGAGATTTCGGCNTATTTCGCGCGTACCGCCCGCTGGATTTCTTCGGGAGTCTGTATGTCGGTCATACGTGAACCTCNCACCGCATCAGTTGGGAAAGAATGGGCTCCTCAGCTCAACCGCAAGATTCATTTTCAATACTGAATCGGGTTAGCACCGACACCCGGCGTTTTGCAAATGTGAAGTCCAGGTCCCCTTCGGCTGCGCTCAGGGCTTCGGCTGGTGGAAGGAAGTCATCCGGAAGCGCTCTAGAATGACACGCCAGGGAGAGGAAACAGAAGACTCTTGTTGACAAGATCAGGCGGGCGGGTTTGCGCGTGCGCGCGATGAACGCGTAAACTCCCGTCATCATCAGACTTCAATCGTTCCATCGTGGTGGAGGCGGGTTTTTTGGTGCTGAACATAGCCCATCGCGGGGCCAGCGGTAATTTTCCCGAGAACACGGTGTGCGCGTTTCGCGCCGCTATCGACGCGGGCGCGGAGATGTGCGAGCTGGACGTTCAGCTCAGCCGCGACGGCGCGATCGTGGTGATTCATGACGAGACGGTCGAGCGCACTACAGACGGCAAGGGCGAAGTCGCGGAGCTGACGCTCGAGGAGCTCAAGCGATTGGACGCGGGCGCGAAATTCAAGGGCGGCGCGGTTAAGGGCGAGCGAATTCCCACGCTCGACGAAGTCTTTTCAGCGACCAGTGGCAAATGTGGGCTGAACATCGAACTTAAGGCGGGCGGCCTCGAGCATCAGGTCGCGCAGATCATGCAGGCGCGCAATGCGTTGGCCGATAGCATCGTGTCGAGCTTCGATTGGGAATATCTCAAAAACATCCAGCAGCTTCATTTCAACATTCGCGTCGGCCTGCTTGCCGAGGAGAAGCCGGTGGACCTGATGATGAACGCGGTTGCGATGCGTGCGCATTCAATCAATCCGCGCTGGGACATGGTGACATCCGATCTGTGCAAGGCGGCGCACGAGCGCGGCCTCAAGGTGTACACCTGGACGGTGGATGCGGACGCCAGGATGCGGGCGCTAATCGCATGCGGCGTTGACGGTATCATGACGAACTATCCCGAGCGGTTGCGCAAGGTGGTGGGCGGCTGATGGGACGTTTCGGCGACGACAAGATCGAGGAAGTCCGTTCGCGCGCCGATATCGTCGAGATTGTCGGCGCGCACGTACGGCTACGCCGGGCGGGGCGCAACTTCGTCGGGCTGTGTCCGTTCCACAATGAGAAGACGCCGTCGTTCTCGGTGAATGCCGAGCGCGGATTCTTTCATTGCTTTGGATGCGGCGCGGGCGGCAGCGTTTTCAATTTCATCATGCGGGTCGAGGGGCTGACGTTTCCCGAAGCGGTGCGTTCGCTCGCGCGCAAATACGGCGTGACTTTACCCGAGCACGATCAATCGGGACCGGCGGCCGGCGAGCGCGAGGCGATGCTCAAAGCCAACGAGGTCGCCGCGGAGTTCTTCGCGCACGTGCTGTGGAACACGACCGACGGGGCGCTCGCGCGCGACTACCTGAAGTCGCGCGGTATCAGCGTCGAGACGGCGCGCGCGTTCATGATTGGATTTGCGCCGAGCCGGCCGGCCTCGCTGGCCAAGGCGCTGGAAAAGCGCGGGCTGCGCGAGGCGGGCGTTAAAGTCGGGCTGGTAAAAAAGGACGGCGCGGTCGCCACCGGCGGGGAAGTGTACGATATGTTTCGCGGGCGCGTGATGTTCCCGATTCGCGACGCGCAAGGCAAAGCGATCGCATTCGGGGGCCGCGTGCTCGACGCGCGTCTGCCCAAATATATCAACTCGCCCGAATCGCCGCTGTATTCGAAAGCGCGAACTCTGTACGGACTGTTCGAAGCGCGGCAGGCGATTTCGTCAAATGTGGCGGCGGGGAAAGATCGCGCGATTCTCGTCGAGGGCTACTTCGACGTGATTGCGCTGTGGCAGGCCGGTTTCAAGGAAGCGGTGGCAGGATGCGGCACGGCGCTGACGGTCGAGCAGCTTCGGGTGCTGAGCCGATACACGAAAAATGTAATTGCGTGCTTCGACGGCGACGTGGCGGGGCGCAAGGCCTCGATGCGGGCGCTGGAGATTTTTTTGCAGGCGGGGTTGTTGGGCCGGGGGATTTTTATTCCGTCGGGTTTCGATCCCGATACGTTCGTTCGCGAGCGCGGCGCGGCCGCATTCGCAGAGCTGACGGACAAATCCGAGTTGCTGGTGGATTATTTTCTCAGGGAACAGGCGGGAGAGGCGCGCGGATCGATCGCGGAGCGGGCGCGGGCAGCGCAGCGCGTCGCCGGGATGCTCAAGCTGGTCGATGATCCGTTCCAGTTCGATTTGCTGGCGCGTAAAGCCGCGGACCTGCTGTCGATTGGCGAGGAAGTCCTGCGGAAAGAGGCGCGCGGTCCGCAATCGGGAGCCGCACGGTACACATCGTCGCGGTTCGCGCGCGACCGCGCGGCGACCGCGAATTCGCCTGCCGCGTCGAGCGGCGATGCCGGCGCGAAGGCCGAGATCGGCCTGGTCGCGCTGGCGCTGCTGCATCCGGAGCTGCGCAATGAAATTGCGCAGTCGGGAGCGGCGGCGAATTTCGAAGAAATTCGCCTGGGCGGGGTGCTGGCAGACTTGTGCCGGACCGACGAAGCATACACGGCGCTGGAACAATGGACCGCGGAGCGGCTGTCGGCCGAGGAGCAAAGCCGAATCAGCGAGTTTGCGGTCGGTCCGCTGACCGACGACCTCGGCGACGACACGCAGAAAAATCCCAATGAGCTGGAGAAATGCCGGGCGCTGGTCAACGACTACGTCGTCGCGCTCGATCGGCGCCGCCGCGCGCATGAACTGGGGCGACTGCGCCAGAGCGCATCCGAAGTGTCGGCGCACGAGTCCGAACCCGGCGAGGCGGCGGCCGCAGCGCAGGCCGTGATCGCGCACAGACGGCAGGGGCAGGGGTGAGCCCTGCACCCGGTATTAAGGCCGCCCGCCGTTGGCGGCGGCATGAAGGAAGAATCACCTGCGCGGTGGGCGGCAGGGGCTGCGGCCCCTGCACCCAGTATTAAGAACGGATGCGGGCGGAGTTTACCCTGAGTACTCGTAGGGTCCCTGTTGGGGAGTTTGTGAGGGAAGAGACGGGAGTGTCCGTGGGGAATCCGGCGGCGGGACGCATGCACATGAGTTGAACGAATGTCCAAGCGATCAGCTCTTAAGTATTTCGCGCGAACTTGCTACGATCACGGCAGCCTGATGAATTTCAGAGGGCCCATAGCTCAGCCAGGTTCAGAGCTGCCGGCTCATAACCGGCTGGTCCCAGGTTCAAATCCTGGTGGGCCCATACCATTCGTGCCCGCGGCGCCAGCCGACGGGCTTTATCGTGATGAGGAACAAAAACTTTGCGCGACGCGCACAACTTTAGCGGAGGGAAGAATTGCGTGAAGAGATAAACCGGCTGATGGACCTCCAGATCATCGACCGGCAACTGCAAGAGTTGGAGCAATCGCTGACGTCGATTGCCGGGCGAGTTGACCAACTTCGCGACGAGAACCAGAAGAACCAGGCCGAATTCGATCGCCTTAGCGAACAAGACAAGGAAATAACCGCGGCCCGCAAAAAGGCCGAGCGTGAACTGGCCGAGGGCGAAGTCAGAATCCGCAACAAGCGGATGCGATTGACGCTGGTCCGCAACGACAAGGAATTGCAGGCGCTGACGCACGAAATCGAGTCGTTGAAGGAGACCAATCAGCGGCTCGAGAGCGAGGTGCTCACGTCGATGGAAGGCGCGGACGCGAGGACCGCGCGAATCAAAGAGCTCACCGAAGCGATCGCCAAGGGGCGCATCGATCTGGCGGCGGCGGAAAAGGAAATCGCGGCGGAAGTCGAAGAGCTCAAGGGCAACATCGGCAAGACTCGCAAGTCCCGCGAGAAGGTCGCCGAGAATGTCGATGCGAATCTACTCTCGCGCTACCAGATGATTTTCAGCCGGCGCGCCGGCGTCGCCGTTGCATTGGCGAAGGGCGGGACCTGTCAGGGATGCAGGATGCGGCTGCCGCCACAGCTATACAACGAGATCCAGAAGCATCGGCAGATACATTTCTGCCCGAACTGCCAGCGCGTTTTGTACTACGAGGAGCCTGCACCCGAGTAAAATGCGGGCGGAGTTTGCCCTGCGCGACCTGCTCGGGCAAGGAGAGGTCAGGATCTGATTCCATCGCCCACGCGTTCTCTTTGTTTGTCATCCTGAGCGCATTGAAGGATCTCGCGCGATCGCGCGTGGGAGACCGAATCAAAAAGATGCTAGTCTGATGGGGCCGGAGTGAGTCGGGCGATCGCTTCCTGAACAGGGAAGAGGAAAGTCCGGGCTCCGTAGGGCAGGATGGCCGTTAACGGCGGCGCGGAGCGATTCGCGGAAAGTGGCACAGAAAATACACCGCCCGAAAGGGTAAGGGTGAAATGGTGGGGTAAGAGCCCACCGGCGCGCGAGTGATCGTGCGCGCATGCCAAACCCCATCCGGAGCAAGACCAAATAGGAGGCTGAGCGGCCCGCTCTTAAGGCCTCGGGTATGGTCGCATGAGCCGGCGAGCAATCGACGGCCTAGAGGAATGATCGCCGCCCGCAAGGGCACAGAACCCGGCTTACAGACTCACTCCGGTTCTTTTCAGTGATCGTGCTTTTTTCAGTGAACGTGCAATTTGCGGGCGTCATGGCTGCTGTGGGCATCGGCAACACAGCAAGCCTTATCGGTTCGATTGCATCCTCTGGTGGCCAAGCAATTGTGCGGGCGGGCGTCATGGATGCTGTGGGCGTCGGCAACACAGCAAGCCTTATCGGCTCGATTGCATCCTCTGGTGGCCAAGGCACATTGCACGTTCACTGAAAAAAGTGCGCGCTACCCTTATCCTGAAAAACGCGCAGTCGCGATGCGGCCGCCTCGAGCGGTTTCAGAATCGCGGTGCCTGAGGTCACATAACGGGAGACTCGCGAGAGGGCGGCCAGGTCGCGCACGCCGGCTTCGATTTCCGGCGCGATCGCGAGCTTGACGCCGGGCGGAAGTTCGCGCGCGAAGGCCGCGACGCGCTCGATCTCGTCGAGGGTCCGGTCGCGATACTCCTCGAAGTGATGGACCAGCCGGCCGAATCCGCCGGCATCCCCGTCATCTCTGGCGAGCGACGATCTCAATTCCCAAATTTCCGCGAGGTGACTCAACGGACGCTCGGCAAAATCCGCGACGGCCGACCAAGTGCGCTCGTCGAGGAACCGATTGATCACTATCGCGGCGAGCTTGAGTCCTTCGGAGTCCATCTGGGCGAGCAGCTCGCGCGCCTGGCGGATGCGATCGGGTTCCGCCGTCGTCACCATCACGAACCGGACGGCGGGCGAATGCAGCAGCGCTTCGGTCTTGTGCAGACGATCGACAATTGCGTCCATGCTGTCGGCGGCGGCCGCGAAGAAATCCGTGATGGTCGAAAGCACGTTGCCGCCGGCAAAGCGCTCGAGCTCGCGCACGACAAATTGCGCCGCCTTGCTGGCGACCTTCATCGCAATCCGCCCGGCAGAAAGCGACGGCGTAAAGAGCCATCGCGCAGTCCGCGAATCGAGCAGGCGAATGAGCCGCGCGGGCGTCTGCAGGAACTCGAAGGAGTGCGCCGCGGGAGGAGTGTCCACGACTTCGAGCTCGAACGCGCCGGTCTGGTGAAGATCGTAAAGTTGCTGGAGCGCGGCGAAGGCTTCGGAGCCGGCGAACTCGGTAGTCAGGCTTTTGTAGAATGGATTGTCGAAAATCCTGCGGCGCGTCGCCGGGTCGGCGATGAAGCGCTCGACGATGGCGTCCCAGGCACCCGTCACGTCGAGCATCATCGCGGAGAGCCGAAGCCGGCGGTCAAGTCCGGCCGCGGCAAGCTGCCGGCCGCCGATTCGGGTTGGCTGGCCGCCCAGGCGGGCCAGGCCGAGCGCGTCACGCAGGCGCTCGGAAGGATCGACGGTTATGACCGCGGTGTTGAGATTGGCAGATGCGCCGGCGAGTCCGAGCGCGGCGGCGATAGTCGTCTTACCGACGCCGCCGGTGCCGAGCAGAATCGGAATCGAGCCTTTGGTGAGCAGGTCTTTCAAGCAGCAGCTCCGTTTCAGGGTCACGATAGCAGGCGCGGCGAATGGGCGCATCGCAGGACAACTGTTGTCATCGTGAGATGCAAAAATGTCGACAGTCGATTAGACGGCTTCACGCCTGGGGAATAGAATCCTCGCGGGGGAATCAGGGGGCGCCAGATGGCAATAGAATTCGTGGCAGCAGTTGTGGTCGGTGCTTTCCTCGGGATTGCAATTGGATGGTTGCTGGCGCAGCGGAACGCAACGCGTCTCAAGGTACGGCTCGAAGAAACCGAAAAGCGCCTTGGAGAGGAGAAAGGTCTACTCGACAAAGCCAAGGAGCAGCTCTCTGACACCTTCCGAGCACTCGCCGCCGATGCCCTTCACCAGAACAACGACGGATTCCTGGCGCTTGCGACCGAAAGACTCAACACCGTCAGAAGCGAGGCGGCAGGCGAGCTTGAAGCGCGCAAGCAGGAAATCGAAACGCTGGTGAAACCGCTCGGCGATTCGCTCGCCGAAATGACGAAGCAAATCCGGTCGCTGGAACAGGCTCGGAGCACGGCTTACGGAACGCTGACTGAGCAAGTGAGGTCGCTAATATCTACGCAGGATTTGCTCCGAACGGAGACGGGAAACCTCGTAAAGGCGCTGCGTGCCCCAATCGTGCGCGGACGATGGGGCGAAGTTCAGCTCAAGCGCGTCGTGGAATTGGCCGGGATGATCGAGCGATGCGATTTCTTTCAGCAGGAGAGCGTGGATACCGAGAGCGGAAGACTCAGGCCAGATATGCGCGTCCAACTTCCTGGCGGCAAGAATATCGTGGTCGATGCAAAAGCGCCGCTGCAGGCGTATCTCGACGCCGTGGAAGCACCGACCGATGAGCTGCGAATGACGAAACTGAAGGAACACGCGCGGCAGGTGCGCGATCATATGGTCAAGCTGGGTGCGAAGAACTATTGGGACCATCTGCAGCCGACGCCCGAATTCGTCGTGATGTTCCTCCCGGGCGAGGCCTTCTTCAGTGCCGCGCTCGAACAGGATCCGTCCTTGATTGAACAGGGGGTGAACCAGCGCGTGATTCTTGCCACGCCGACTACGCTGATCGCAGTGCTTCGTGCGGTGGCCTACGGATGGCGTCAGGAGCAGCTCGCGGAGAACGCGCAGCGCATCGCCGACCTTGGTAAAGATTTGTACGAGCGCATGGGCACCATGGCAGAACACATCGAAGATATTGGTGGCGATCTCAACAAAGCCGTCGGCTCGTACAACAAGGTCGTCGGTTCATTGGAACGGATGGTTCTTCCCGCGGCGCGCCGGTTCAAGGAACTCGGCGTCGGCGGCAACAAACACATACCTGAACTGAATCCGGTCGATAACGTCCCGCGCCCGTTGACCTCGACAGCGATCCCGGAAACCGAGCGCGACGACGACTAGCCGCGCCCCCGCGTTTTTCACTTACTCGATCTCCTGGTCGGAGGGGGGCGGGGGCTTCAGTTGGCTGCGCTCCTTGCCGGCGACGATCCATCGCTCGACTTCGTGACGCTCGCGCTTGAGGAATCCCGCAATTGCCCGCTTGAGATCCGGGTTGGAGACGTAGTGGATGCTGCGGGTGAGGGCGGGATCGAAGCCGCGCAGCCATTTGTATTCGCCGCCGGCGCCGGGCTCGTAACGCTGAATGCCGCTCAGAATCGAGTGCTCGATGCCCGCGTAGTAGCAGACGTTGAAGTGCAGGAAGCGGACCTCGCGGAAGCATCCCCAATAGCGGCCGTACATCACGTTCGCCTTGGCCAGGTTGACGGCGCCCGCGATCAGTTCGCGTCCCGCGTATGCGCCGATGAAAACCATGTTGCGTTTGAAGGATTTGCGGATGAGATCGAAAAAGTCCTCGGTGAGATATCGACGGCCCCAGTAAAGCTTTTCGATCGTCGAGCAATAGATTCGGTACATCTCGGGGAACATCCGGTCGGGGATTTCCTCGCCCGCCATCACGCGGATGTGGACGCCTTGTTCGTCCATCGCGGCGCGTTCGTGGCGGACGGCGGTGCGCCGCTTGTGCTTGAGCCGGTTCAGATAATCGTCGAAGGTCGCGAAGCCCGCGTTATGCCAATGGTACTGATAGCCGAGCCGCTCCATGAATCCGATCGGCGCGAGCGCGGCAGCTTCGTCGGGCTGGCAAAAATTGACGTGCACACTCGACAGCTTGTTGTCCTCGCAGATGGATGTGAGCGCGAGGCCGAGCAGATTGATGAGGCCGGCTCGATCGACGCCCGGCGCGGTTAGAAATCGGCGTCCGGTATGCGGCGTGAACGGCACTCCGACCAGAATCTTGGGGAAGTAGCCGATGCCGGCGCGCTCGGCCGCGTCGGCCCATCCATGGTCGAAGACGAACTCGCCCATGCTGTGGGTCTTGAGGTAGAGCGGGGCTGCGGCGACGATTCGTTTGCGGGGCGCCTCTCGAACCACGAGATGATACGGGGCCCATCCGGTGTCGCGCGCAGCCGATCCGGAGTGCTCCATCGCATACAGCCAATCCCATTCGACGAACGGGGAATCGTCGGGGGCGAGCAGGGCGTCCCACGCCGCGCGGGGAATCTTGTCGATTCCCTCGATGATCGCGACTTCGAGTCTGGGTGCGGAATCATTCATGGCAAAGTTTCAATTTTTCACTCCCTTCGGTCGAGCAAACCACAACAGTGAAAAGTCAAAATATCAGACTTATCGCATCCGAACCGATTTTTGCCGGATGCTCACTAGGAATGCTCGAATTTGTTATTATATTGGTAAGGCCGAGGGAGGCGCTCCGAGCGACAGAGGTGCGATGGTGGATTTCGTGCGCAAGCGGATGGTTTTGGCGCGAATCACCGGCGGTGACGGTGACGGCGATGGCCGCTCCGGCGGTGGCGATATCGCTACCGAGCGCAAGACCCGCACCAAGTCGCAGACCGCCAAACCGCCTCTGTACAAGGTTATTTTGCTCAACGACGATTACACGCCGATGGAGTTCGTCGTCGAAGTGTTGGAAGCGGTATTTCACAAGCAGCACGCCGAAGCGACCCGAATCATGCTCCACGTGCATCAGAACGGGATGGGCGTGGCGGGCGTGTATCCATTCGAAGTCGCGGAGACCAAGACGCATACCGTCGAGGAACTCGCGCGTGAGGCCGAGTATCCGCTCAAGTGCGTGATGGAAAAGGAATGACCAGGCNGTAGCATCGATGCCTCCGTCGAATAACAACATCATGATCAGCCGCGAACTGCAGGTGACGCTGCANCTCGCGATGAGCGANGCCGTCAACCGGCGTCACGAGTTTGTGTGCCTGGAGCATCTGCTGTTCGCGATGCTCCACGACGTGACGACGACCACGATACTGAAAAATTGCGGCGCCGATCTGGATTCGATCCGGCGCAAGCTGGCGCATTACCTCGACGAGCAGGTCGAGCGGATGCCCAAGGGCGAGGAAGTCTCGCCGCGCTACGCGATCGGGGTGCAGCGGGCGCTGCAGCGGGCGGCGTTGCACGTGCAATCGGCGGGACGCCAGGAAATCACCGGCGGCAACGTGCTGGTCGCGATGTTCCATGAAACCGAATCGCCGGCGATTTTCTTTCTGCAGGAGCAGGGCGTCGCGCGCTTCGACGTGATCAATTTTATCGCGCACGGGGTTTCGAAGGCGGGCGCGGAAGACGACGAGGACGGCGAGGAATCGGACAAGGATTCGATCGATCGCGACGGACACGAACATGAAGCCGGCGACGAAGAAGGCGAGCGCAAGCTGTCGCCATCAAAGGCGCTCAACACTTACGCGATCAACCTGGCCAAGCGCGCTGCGGACGGGAAAATAGATCCGCTCGTCGGCCGCAAGAAGGAACTCGAGCGCGCGGTGCACGTATTGCTGCGCCGGCGCAAGAACAATCCGGTCTTCGTGGGCGAGGCAGGGGTCGGCAAGACCGCGCTGGCTGAGGGACTGGCGCTGGCAATTCACAAGGGCGACGTGCCCGACGCGCTCAAGGGCGTCGAGATCTACGCGCTTGACATGGGCGCGCTGCTTGCGGGGACGCGGTTTCGCGGGGATTTCGAGCAGCGGCTGAAGGCGGTCATCAAGGCGGTAGTCGGCGATTCGAAGCGGATTTTGTTCATCGACGAGATCCACACGATNGTCGGCGCNGGCGCGGCTTCCGGCGGCACAATGGATGCGTCCAACCTGCTCAAGCCCGCACTCGCGTCCGGCGACCTGCGATGNATCGGNTCGACGACTTACCAGGAATACAAGCGCTCGTTCGACAAGGACAAAGCGCTGGCGCGGCGCTTCCAGCGAATCGACGTCGTCGAGCCGACGCAGGACGAGGCCGTGAAGATTCTGGGCGGCATCAAGTCGTACTACGAGAAGCATCACAACGTCCGCTACACGAATTCGGCGATCAGATTGGCGGTCGAGCTGTCGGCGCGATACGTCAACGACCGCTTCCTGCCCGACAAGGCGATCGACGTGATGGACGAGGCGGGAGTCGCGGGGCATTTGCGCGGCGCGGGGACGACGGAACCCGTGACGGTGGGCACGCGCGACGTGGAGCGGACGGTCGCGCGGATGGCGAAGATTCCGGAGCGGACGGTGTCGGCGACCGATCGCGGACGGCTGCAGACGCTGGACGAGGATATGAAGCAGGCGGTCTTCGGCCAGGACGAGGCGATCAACTCGGTGGCGCGCGCGATCAAGCTCGCTCGCTCGGGGCTCAGCCATCCCGACAGACCGGTTGGCGCCTTTTTGTTCGCGGGACCGACGGGGGTAGGCAAGACCGAAGTCGCGCGGCAGCTCGCGAAAGTGATGGGCGTCGAGTTCATCCGCTTCGACATGAGCGAGTACATGGAGCGGCATACGGTTTCGCGCTTGATCGGCGCGCCGCCGGGATACGTCGGTTTCGATCAGGGCGGATTGCTCACCGACGCGATCAACAAGACGCCGCATTGCGTGCTGCTGCTCGATGAGATCGAAAAGGCGCATCCCGATTTGTTCAGCATCCTGTTGCAGGTGATGGATCACGCGACGCTCACCGACAACAACGGGCGCAAGGCGGATTTCCGCAACGTGATCCTCGTGATGACCACCAACGCCGGCGCACAGGAACTGTCGCGCGCGATGATCGGTTTCCACGGCGGAACCGGCCAGGGAAATCCCAAGAGCGTGCTGGAGAGGATGTTCGCACCGGAGTTCAGAAACCGGCTGTCCGCCACGATCGAATTTGCTCCGCTGAGTCCGCCGGTTATGGAACGGGTGGTGGACAAGTTCATTGCGGAATTGCAGGAGCGCCTCGACAAGCAGAAGGTCACGCTGACGGTGACGCCGGTGGCGAAGAAATGGCTGGCGGAACATGGTCACGACCCGCGCTTCGGCGCGCGTCCGCTCGGGCGGTTGATCGAAAACGAAATAGCGCGCGAGCTCGCAGATCAGGTGCTGTTCGGCAAGCTGACGAAGGGCGGCAAGGCGACCGCGGACCTCGACGGCGACAAGCTGATGTTCTCGTACGAGCCGAATCCAGCACGTCAGCCCGCACCAGTCGCGTAATTCAGTTAACGGCCAGGCCTGCTTCGGTGAGGCGATGCTCGAGAATCGGGATGCGGTCGTGACCCCAGAACGGTTCGCCGTCGAAGAAGAACAGCGGTACGCCGAAGACGTGGTCGGCGGCGGCTTCCTCCTGGGCGCGCTGATAGGCGGCGGCGCCTTCACCTGACAGATATTTGCGATAGTCGTCGGCAGACATGCCGAGGCTTGCGATTACGCTCGCGACCGCGTCAGGCTGATCGGCCTCGAGCTCGCGGCGAAAGAACATCTCGAAAACTCGACGGCTGTAATCGAGCAGGCGGCCGTGCTCATCCGCGAACAGGCCGCCGA
>JGI20175J14863_1000065_pt1 | contig 17405 bp, 18 predicted proteins | sample NGESurdeep072012_2_FD_14863 | JGI IMG/M metagenome (IMG submission 14863)
ACCGGGCAACCGACCGGCTCCGCCGGAGCTGCTCCGGTACGCCGCGCCACTTCCGGGAGTGGTGCCGGAGCCCCCCGTCGCCCGGACCCCACCCGCGGCAACGGCGGTCGACCCAACACCAACCGGACGAAGCGCAAGGGGCGTCGCGGCGGTCGGCACTAGCCTTGCCATTGCAGCCCGACCGACCATTGCAGCCCGACCGACCAGTGCAGCCGAGGTACTGGCTGGCAGGAGGGACAACCCCGCGTGACCGAGGCGGCACCCGATCGAACCGACCCGCTGCGACCGCCGGGCGAGCCTGGGTTAACTCCGCCCAACGGCGAAGGCGCAGCCATCGCATCCCTGACTGATCGACCAGACGCTGTGTTGGTCAAGGAAGGCGACATTGCTGGCGACTACCTAGAGCGGTTGCTCGACATCGTGGACTACGACGGGGACCTGGACATGGACGTCCAGGGCGACCGAGCGGTCGTGGCGATCGTCGGTGATCGGTTGACCAAGCTGGTTGGCTCGAACGGGGCAACGCTGGATGCCTTGCAGGAGCTCACTCGGCTCGCCGTACAGCAGCAGACCGGGGTCCGCAGCCGACTCATGCTCGACATCGGCGGCTATCGGGCGCGCCGCCGAGCCGACCTCACGCGGCTGGGGACGAAGGTGGCCCGCGAGGTGTTGACCGCGGCCGAACCCGCTTCGCTCGCCCCCATGAACCCGTTCGAGCGCAAAGTGGTGCACGATGCGGTCGCCGGGATCGACGGCGTGCGGAGCGAGTCAGAAGGGGTTGAGCCCGACCGGTACGTCGTCATTGTCCCCACGTGAGCCTCTGAGCTCGGTAGCGCCACCCGGGTCAACCGCGGCGCGGACCGTCGAGTCGCCCCCGCCGGTCGCCCTGATGGCCTTCGGGTCCGCCTTGCCGCTCGCCCGCCGGTACGCCGAGCTGCTGTCCACCACCGCGGTGGACCGAGGAATCTTGGGTCCACGCGAGGGCGCCCGGATCTGGGCCCGCCATCTCCTCAATTGCGCCGCTGTGGCCGAACTCGTGCCCGACGCCGCCAGCGTGGCAGACCTGGGATCCGGGGCGGGGCTCCCCGGTATTGTGGTCGCGCTGCTTCGGCCCGACCTTGACATGGTGTTGATCGAGCCGATGCGGCGGCGAACAGCCTTCTTGCACGAGTGCGTCGCCGCGCTGAGACTCGATCGAGTCGAGGTGGTGCAGACCCGAGCCGAACAGTTGACCGGCCGTCGATTCGACGTCGCGTTGGCGCGCGCCGTCGCCCCCTTGCCTAGGCTGCTCACGCTTTCGTTGCCGTTGCTTCAGCCCGGCGGCTCGCTGCTGGCGCTCAAGGGCGCCGCAGGCACGGCCGAGCTGGCCGCCAGTGCCACGGAGCTGGCCGCCGCTGGCGCGCGGGGAGAAGTTCGACACTGTGGGCGAGCTTGGTTGCGCCACCCAGCAACCGTCGTTGCGGTCACGACGCCCCCGCGCCGTCCGTGAATCGCGATCGCGGGGTACTGATCGCGGGATGAGGAGACGACAGCTCGATGAGCCAGGATGGCGACGACCGTCGGCTGGCGATGGCCTCGACCGGGTTGGGCTGGGCGAACGCCGCCACCGCAACCGGTCGGGCGTCGTCATGGGCCAAGCCGCAGCAGAGCCATCCTGCGGGCCTGGGATGGCCCGTGCCCGGCGGTGACGGTGCCAGTTCCTCTCCTGCGGTTTCACGTGAAACCCGCCCCGGCGCCGAGCAGGTTGTGACGGACGAAGCCAACCCGACCGCCCCGCCAGGTCCAGTTTCACGTGAAACCCGCGGGGACGATGGCGGTCGAGTCATTGCCGTCGCCAACCAAAAAGGCGGCGTCGGAAAGACCACTTCGGTGGTCAACTTGGCAGCAGGGCTGGCCTTGAGCGGCTCAGCCGTCCTGCTCGTCGACCTTGACCCGCAGGGAAACGCGTCGACGGCGATGGGTGTCGATCACCGCAGTGGGGTCCCCTCGACGTACGAGGCTCTTATCGACGGCGTGCCGATACGCACGGTCATTCGACCGGCAGCCAGCGTGCCTGGACTTGATTGCGTCCCCGCCACCATCGACCTGGCTGGGGCGGAAATTGAACTCGTTTCCGTCGTCGCGCGCGAGTCGCGGCTGCGGCGCGCGTTGACCTCCGTCCGCGACGACTACGACTACATCTTTCTGGACTGCCCACCGTCACTTGGCTTGCTGACCGTGAACGCCCTGGTAGCGGCAGACGAGATCGTGATCCCGATCCAGTGTGAGTACTACGCCCTGGAAGGGCTCGGTCAGTTGCTCAGCAACATCGACCTGATCCGTACTCACCTGAATGCAGACCTGCGCATCAGCGCGGTCCTGCTAACCATGTTCGACGCCCGCACCCGCCTCTCGGAGCAGGTTGCCGAGGAGGTCCGCGCCCACTTCGGCGATGTGGTGCTCCGGAGTGTCGTGCCGCGAAGCGTCCGAATTTCCGAGGCCCCTAGTTATGGTCAGTCAGTTGTGACCTACGACCCCGGCTCGAGGGGTGCAGGCATCTACCGTGCGGCCGCGGTGGAACTGGCGGCACGCGGCCGAGCCGAGGGCGGTTAGTCGGCGGCTGTTCCGGACGGAGGGCGCGCGGTGAATGCACGGCGAGGTGGGTTGGGGCGTGGCCTGGGAGCCTTGATCCCTACTGTGGCAGAACCGGTTGGTACGCCGTGGTCGACGCCCGCGCCACCGGCAGCCGGCGGTGATGTTGACCGCCGTCTGCCGCTGGGCTCAGAACCCCAGTTCGCCGACATCCCGGTAGCCGAGATCACCCCGAACCCCCGGCAGCCGCGCCAGCACTTCGACCCGACGACGCTGGCGGACCTGGTGGCGTCCATCCGGGCGGTGGGGCTACTGCAGCCGGTCATCGTGCGGCCGATGGCCGGCGGATATGAGCTGGTGATGGGCGAGCGGCGGTGGCGTGCCGCCCAATCCGCCGGACTGGCAACGGTGCCGGCCGTCATCCGCATGGTGCCCGACGATGCCTTGCTTCGGGACGCGTTGATCGAGAACCTCCATCGCGAACAGCTCAACCCGCTCGAGGAAGCCGCGGCGTATGGGCAGCTGTTGGAGGACTTTCACGCCACCCATGAGGAGTTGGCCACCCGGGTGGGGCGGTCCCGTTCTCACGTCACGAACACCCTCCGGCTACTACAACTGCCGCCGGCCGTGCAACGCCGGGTCGCAGCGGGGGTGATATCAGCCGGGCACGCGCGCGCACTGCTCGCCGTGCCCGATCCGGCTGAGCAGGAAGCGTTGGCTAGCCGCATCGTCGCGGAGGGCCTGAGCGTGCGGGCCGTCGAGGAGGCGGTATCCGTTCGCGACCGTCCCGCCGCGGCGCGACGACCGCGACGCCCTGCCGTTGTCCTGGATGATCTCGCAGGCCGGTTGTCCGACCGGTTCGACACCCGGGTCAAGGTGGAGCTGGGGCGGTCGAAAGGACGCATCGTGGTGGAGTTTGCTTCCGTCGACGACCTGGCCCGAATTGTGGACGCGATGGCCCCCGGCACCGCGATGGCCCCCGGCACCGCGATGGCCCCCGGCACCGCGATGGCCCCCGGCACCGCGATGGCCCCCGGCACCGCGATGGCCCCCGGCGTCGCCGGCGATGATCACTCGGACGGTGCTGTTCGGCGCGAGGACATCGTCGCGGTCGGGTAGGCGCGGGATGCCGCTACGATCAGCCAACGAGAAGAGCGGGAGGCGCGGTGCCCACGTGGCTGCTGCTTGGTGCCGCACTCATCGGCGGTGTCGTCCTCGGTTGGTCGGCGGGTCTGCTTCGAGTGCCGAAGCCCGTACCGGGCACTGCCGCGGGGGCAGCAGCGGCGATTGACCCCAGTCGGCCGGTTGAGAGCCAGGCGCCGGCCGAGGTGGATGACGCTCCAGGTGCGCTCGGTCGGCGTGTGACCGGCTCGGAGGACTAGTGGCCCGGCGCTTGGTCAACCTGACGCTCGACAACTTGGGAGATCTCCCGCCGCGCTGTCGCCGGTGCGCCTTCTGGGAGTTGGACCCGTTCGGACGGGACCGGGCCGAGCGGGGCGGTGACACTGAGCTGGAGAAAGAGGCGTGGGTCTCGGCCACCCTGCTGGACTGGGGTAGCTGCGGCAAGCTCGCCTATGTCGACGGCGTACCAGCCGGCTACATCATGTGCGCACCGCCGATGTACGTGCCCCGCTCGTTCGCCTTTCCCACCAGTCCGGTCAGCCCGGACGCGGCGGTGCTGATGACGTTGCACGTGTTGCCCGAGTTCACCGGAGGTGGGCTTGGCCGGACGTTGGTGCAGGCGATCGCCAAAGACCTGACCAGGCGTGGCGTCCGGGCGGTCGAGGCCTTCGGCGAGGCCAGCTGGACAGCGCCGCACTGCGTGGTGCCAGCCGGGCACCTGCTGTCGGTGGGGTTCAAGACCATCCGCCCGCATCCCCGCTGGCCTCGGCTTCGGCTGGAGCTCAAGTCGACCGTCTCCTGGCGGGAAGACGTCGAGGTCGCGTTAGAACGCCTGCTTGGGTCCATGAGCCCGGAACCGGTCTTCCGTCCGGTCTAAAAAGGGACGTCGGCGCCTCAGCCGGGGGCTAACGCCGGCAGCCGAAGTACGCCGGTGGGCTGGTCCAACTCCGGCGGCAGGTACAGCCGCTGGACTGCAGCCAGGACTGCTTCGGCGACGGTGTCTCGGAACTCCGCCGCCGCCAGTCGGGCGGCATCGCCCGGGTTGGTGAGATAGCCGAGCTCCAGCCGAACGGTCGGCATCCTGGTCCGACGGAGCAGCTCCCAGGACGTGCCGTGGGTGCCGCAGTCAAGGAGGTCCGTGCGGGCGACGACCTCGCGCTGCACCAACCCGGCCAACCTCTCACCCACGGTAGATGTCGCCCCGCCGGGGCGGTACGTGCCGTAGTAGTAGGTGGCGACCCCGTGGCAGCGGGGCGACGGACTGGCGTCGCAGTGGAGGGAAAGGACCAAGTCGGCGTCAGCGTTGTTAGCGAAGTCGGCCCGCTGGGCGTCGGTCATGGCCGTCGTTGGTCCACGCGTCAGGTACGCCGTCACTCCGACTGCCACGAGCCGTCCTTCCACTCGAGCGGCCAGGTCGGCCACGACGACGCTCTCCTCGAGCCCGCCGGCCACCGCCCCTCGGTCCGCGCCGCCATGTCCTGGGTCGACCACAACAGTCTTGCCAATCAGCGCCGGCCCAGATCTTGCCAGCGCCTCGTCCTCGCGGAGCAGATGCGGACGGCCACCGACCACCTTGCGGCCGAGCTGCCGCAGCGCCCGAAGCGTGGCCGGCCCGCAGGTGCCGTCCGGGACCAGACCGTAGTTGCGCTGGAGCTCCCGCAGCGCGGTCGCGGTCTGGGCACCGAAGATTCCATCGCAGCGACCGGCGTCGAATCCCAGCTCGAGCAGGCGCTCTTGCAGGGCAGCGACGTCGTCGCCCACGAAGGGACGCGCTACCCGATAGCTCAGTACCCGGTCGCCGAGCCGCCAGCGCGCCTCCTCCAGCGCCCGGAACGTCTCCGGCCCCACGATGCCGTCCACGGAGAGCCCGCGGCGCTGCTGAAACGCCCGAACGGCTCGGTCGCAGGCGTCGTCGAAGACAGCGTTGCCGAAGGCGGTGGCGGCGTCGGCGTCCGGCAGCAAGGCCAGGGTGGCCAAAGCCGCACGAACCTGGGCCACGGCTGGACCACGATGGCCCCGGCGGTACAGCTGCATTGCGGTCGAGATCCTCCTCGGAGGCGCGAGCCGGCAAGCGGAACAGCTGAACTGATAGATCTACTGCCTCGCGGCCAGTCGGCGGAGCTACAGGAAGGCCTTGAGGTCCTTGAGGATTGCCGCCTTCGGCTTCGCGCCGACAATGTTCTTGACCACCTGACCGCCGGAGAAAACCGACATTGTCGGAATCGACATGATCCGGTAGGCCCGGGCGGTCTCGGGGTTCTCGTCGATGTTCAGCTTGGCTACGGTGATCTTGTCAGCGTGCTCGGCAGCTATCTCTCCAAAACCGGCGCCACCATCTTGCACGGTCCGCACCACTCGGCCCAAAAATCCACCAGCACGGGCTTGGTGCTGCGCAGCACGTCGGCGCCGAACGTCGAGTCGCTTACTGTCTTGGTATTGGCACCCACGGTTGCTCCTAGCAGACGATGACAGGACGATTGAACTCTCAGGCCGGATGGGCGACTGGTGCCGATTCGTTCACCCGTGCTGGGACGGCTCCGATACTTCACGGGCAGCCAACCAACGCTCCGCGTCGAGCGCTGCGGCACACCCCGTGCCGGCGGCAGTGATCGCTTGTCGGTAGGTGTGGTCGACCACATCACCACAGGCGAACACGCCGGTCACACTGGTCCGGGTGGACGGCGCCGCCACCACGACGTACCCCTCCGGGTCGATCTCGAGCTGGTCGGCGACGAGCTGGCTGCGCGGGTCGTGGCCGATGGCGAGGAACACCCCGGTGACGGGCAGCCGGGACGTCTCCCCGGTGCGCAGGTTGCGAACCTGCAGCCCGGTTACCGTGTCCTCTCCGAGGACGTCGAGCACCTCGGTGTCCCAAAGAAAGCGGATTTTGTCGTTCTGGAACGCCCGCTCTTGCATGATCTTACTAGCCCGCAGTCTATCCCGGCGGTGGACAATGGTGACGGACCGGGCAAAACGGGTGAGAAAGGTCGCCTCCTCCATCGCCGAGTCCCCGCCGCCCACGACGACGATGTCCTGGTCGCGGAAGAAGAAGCCGTCGCAGGTCGCGCAGGAGGACACCCCGTGGCCGAGCAGCCGGGTCTCGTTGGCCAGCCCCAAGGCACGCCACTTCGAGCCTGTGGCCAAGACCACTGTCCGGGTGCGGTACGAGTCCTCGCCGACCCGCACGACCTTAGGATCGCTAATGAGGTCCACCGCTGTCACGTCGTCGGTCACCAGCTCCGCGCCGAAGCGCTCGGCCTGCTTGCGCATGGCGTCCATCAGATCCGGACCCATGACTCCGTCCGAGAACCCGGGGAAGTTCTCCACGTCCGTCGTGGTCATCAGCGCGCCGCCGGCATCGATGGCTCCCTCGAAGACCAGCGGCCGCAGGTTGGCGCGGGCGGTGTAGATGGCGGCGGTGTAACCGGCCGGCCCGGACCCGATGATGACGACGTCCCGGACCGCCGACGGGCTCGGTTCGAGCTCGGTCATGCTGCTCACCGACCGGTCCTTCCTGAAAGCTGAGCGAGCGCCGTACGGCGGTTGACTGCCAGCCGCGCGCTGGCCACACCGCCGTCAACCGATCCTACGAGGGACGGATTCCCACGCCGCGGCGACGCGCAGAGGTAACCCGTGGGCGTCCCCCGGCGCTGTAATTTGAGCCGGCTACTACTGCCTACTGCGCCGGTGCCACCCGCAGGAAGGAGCGCAGGTCGACGTCGGCCGGGCCGCAGCCGGGACCGACCACGTAGATATCGCGTCGCCCGGTCGAGCCGCGGCCGGCCAGCACGATCACCAGCGCCGGCTGCCCGTCGTACCGGGCGTAGTCGAGGGCGAGTGCTACCGCGGTGGGTTCACCGGACACCGCGGCCAGGCACGCCCGCTGGGCCGCTGGCGCCCACAGCCGGTGCAGGGCCACGTCGAGGGCCGCCGGCGGTGGTTCCCCCGACTCGGTCGCTGCGGAGCCGGCGGCTGTGGACGGCGCGAGTAGGCCACCGGCGGTGGGTGGGGCGAGCAGGGCCGGAACCGCGGCGCCCAGCGTCGTGGCGGAGTAGTCCTGCCCAGAAGCCCGCAGTGTGCGTGCAGTCACCGACAGGGTCGGCCGGGCCGGGGCAGGCAGCGGCCGGCCCGGGGACAACCGTCCGGTGGCGCCGAGGGCCAGGCCAGCGACCAGCAGCCCAACGACGGCGGTCAGGGCCAAGGTCGCCCAGGGCAGGCGCCGTTCCCGTCGCCGCCGGCGGTGACCGGCGGTGCCGGTGTCCGCACCGCCGTCTGCCGAGGAAGCCGGGTCCGCTCGCGCGGCTCCGGCTGCTGGCGATGAGAATCTCATCCGGCGACTCCAGGTTGGTTTCGCTGTCCAAGGTCACACATCTTGAGGTCAGTCGTCTTGCTGAGGCGGCGAGGACCTCGCTAGGTTGGACGTGGTCAACCGTCAGCGCGCGGTCGCCGATCGCCGCGGTTGTCACCGCCGAGTCCGCTTGGGCACTGCCATAGCGGAGCCGGGGACCCAGGTTCCCGGGGTGAATCGTCGTGCGGGCACGAACCGCAGGACGTAGGGCCAATCCCTCCAGGCCCGAACCCGTCAGCTAACCCGGTAGGCGGTTTGTGGATGGAGCTCTTGGCCATGCGGGTTTTCCGCCGACCGGTCACATGCATAATCGCTTTGGCGGCTGCCTCGACGCTATTAGGAGGCTTGGTCGCCACCGTCCCCCAGGCTTGGGCCGACCCGAACCTGCGCGATCAGATCACCGCCGCCGAGCAGCAGCTGGACGACCTCAACCAGCGGGTGGACGTTGCGGTCGAACGCTATGACGAGGCCCAGGCCGCGACGGCGGCTGCAGAGGTCGAGGCGGCGGCCGCGCTGACCCGAGCAACTGCTGCGGAGGAGCAGCTCGCCGGGGTCCAGCACCAGCTTGGTGTGATCATGGCGACGGCGTACCGAAACGGCGGCAGCGGTGAAATCGCGCCGCTGATGCTGGCGGACAACGTCACCGACTACCTGGCTCGGGCCAGCTACGTCGACCAGCTGGCCCGCGGCCGGGCGGAGGCGCTGGCTGCTGTCACCGTCGCTCGGCACCGGCTCGTTGACGAACGCGCCGCCGCGGATGCGGCGGTCAACCGGCAACGGACCGTCACGGCTGACCTTGCTCGGGCCAGAGACGCCATCGAGGCAGACCTGGGCCGGCAGCACGGCATGCTGGCGGACCTGCAGACCAAGCAGGCCGAGGTGGAACGGGTTGCTCTGGCCCGCGCTGCCGCCGCCCGCCGAGCCGCCGACGACGCTGCCGCTGCGCGCGCCGACGCGCAGGCACAAGTCGCCGCGACCGCCCGGCAGGCGACCGCCGACCGCGCCGGCCGGATGACCGGTGGTCAGCAAGCTCCCGCCGGTACCGCGCCGGCGGTGGGTGCTTCCGGCGGTGCCGGTGGCGCCGTCGCCACCGCCTACGCCGAGCTCGGCAAGCCCTACGCGTACGGTGCTGGCGGCCCGGGCGCCTTCGACTGCTCTGGGCTGACCAGCTTCGCTTGGCGGGCCGGCGGAGTGGGCCTGAGTCACTTCACCGGCGCGCAGTGGGGGCAGGGAGCACATGTCGCCCGCGGTGCGGAGCAGCCAGGCGACCTGGTGTTCTTCGGGCGTGACCTCCACCACGTCGGCATCTACATCGGCGGTGGCCAGATGATTCACGCCCCACACAGCGGCGACGTGGTGCGGATCGCACCGGCCTTCACGGGTGACTACGTCGGCGCAGTTCGACCTGGATGACCGCCGTCAAGTTCTGGGCGGGAAGTTTCTCAACCTGACCGGAAGAAGGCCAGCTCGGCGATCCCGTCGCGGTAGCCCCCGCCGGGCTGTGAGGGAAGCTGGGTCAGCCAGAGCAGCCAGAACCGAGCCGTGGTGGCTCCGCGCGGGGTCAAGGTCAGGTCCGACTGAGCGTTCTGTACCCGGTCAGCGACGATCAGACCCTCGAGGGTGCGCGGCGGCTCGCCCAGGTCGGCAGCCCTCAGCTCAATAGTGGCCCCGGGTGCCGTCAGGGTTATCGTTACCCGGCCCACCTGCACCGGGCGCCCCAAGTCGACGAGCAGGCCGACGCCTGGCTTGAGACCACCGAAGTCCGGGCTGGCCTGGTACCGGTCGGTCATCCAGGCAGTAGATCGGTCACCGTCGTGTGCGGCCCCAACAAAAGACGCTTGCTCGTGACCGTCGCCGGGCGGCGGGTCAAAGTCGGTCACCGCCGCCAACGGTAGCGGCACGCTCGCAGGCGCCGGAGTGGGTCTCTTGGCCGATGCAGCGAGGCTGGGGACGCGGGCCGGGCTACCCGGCAGCTGGCCAACCTGGTAGCCGGCGAACCAGCAGGCGGATGCGATCGCGCCCACCGCAACCGCGGCGATCCCCACCCGAGGCAGCGCGCGGTGTGGTCGACCCCGGGACCGGCCGGCGACGATGACCTCGCGGGGAGGCTCGGCCAACAGCGAGGTCAGCGCCGCCAGCGCCGCGTCAGCGGTAGTGATGGCCGGCGCTCCGGTGCGCCGGGCCGGGTCCAACAGGCGCCCGGTGAGGCTGTCCAGCGCGTTGGGCACTCCAGCCCGAATCTGTCTCGGTGTACAGATGCCGTCATCGCGGACCGGCGCGCCGGGTAGACCGAATGCCGGTCCGCCAGGCCAGCGGCCGGTGAGGGAGGCATAGAGCAACGCCCCGAGCGCTCGCAGGTCTGCGGCCATCTCTGCGGCCATCTCTGCGGAGACAGAGTCTGCTGCTGCCGCAGGAGTCCGCCCGGCGCGGGTAGGTGCAAGGCTCGGCACTGGTCCCGCGAGGGCGGCGGCGACCGCGAAGTCGGTGACCTTCACCCGCAGGCCACCACCAACGAGCACGTTGCCGGGATGCAGCCGGCCGTGCGCGACGCCGCGGGCGTGGGCCGCCGCTAGGCCTTCGGCCACTTGGTGCGCCAGGAAGGCGGCCTGCTCCGCCGGCAGCGGGCCATCTCGCAGGATTCGGTCGAGGGATACGCCGTCGACCCACTCGCCGACGAGGTAGGTGTGCCCGTTCTCAGTTCCGGCGTCATACACCCGGGCGGCGCGCGGGTGTGAGACCCACCCCGCACGTGCGGCCGCTGCCAGGAAGGTGTCCCGAGTCCGGTCGTCCGCAGTTGCCGCCAGGACCCGAACGGCGACCGGGCGCGCCAGCACCTCGTCCACGGCTTGCCACAGTGTGGTGTGCGGCCCGATGGTGACCGGGTGCGACAACTGGTAGCGGCCGGCGAGTAGACGACCGACGTTGAGGCTGTCCAGCGGTTCTGAGTTCGCCCGCACGTCGTCGCGAGCCTGTGCCACGACTCCTCCCCGCAGCCGGTGACCCGCCCGCCGCTGCCGTCCGGCGCCACCACTGTAGAGGGCCGCGGGCATGCGGCGCAGCGGCCGTGCTGCCCGCGGCCGTGGCGGACGCTGTCGAGCTACTGCCTCATTGGGCTCCAGCTCCTTCGGGCTACGGCGGGCTACGGCCCAGCACTCGGGCGGACGGCACCTATGTACCCCGCGAGGTAGACCGGTTGCAGTTGAACGAGGGCTCCGGAGTGTGGGGCGGCCACCATCTGCCCGTTGCCGGCGTAGATGGCGACGTGGTGGATCGTGGCGGGGTTAGCCGGATCTGTCGCCCAGAACAACAGGTCTCCGGCCGCCAGGTCACCCAGGCTGATGTGCGCCCCGGCGTACCACTGCTCGGCAGCTACCCGCGGCAGCCCGACGCCCGCTCGGGCGTACGCCCACTGGGTCAGTCCGGAGCAGTCGAAGGAGTCTGCGCCGACGGCGCCCCACACGTAGGGTTTCCCGATCTGCCGGACTGCCTCCGCCAACGCCGCTCGACCAAGCTCGGTCGCGGCCGGTGCCACTCCCACGCCCGGCTGCGAACCGGAGCCGATGTGGGCAGTGGCCGCCGCCTGGGCCGCCAGCCGGGCCGCCTGGGCGACGGTAGCTTGGGCTGCGGTCAACTGCGCCTGGAAAGCGCGTTCGGCTGCCTCCTGCTCCGCCTTGCGGTCAGCCTCGGCGATCCGAACGACGTCGGCGTCCGCTCCTGCCAGTACGCCGGCTTCCTGCTCGAGCAGCTGGCCAACCTGCGCAGCGGCCGCGGCCGCTGCGCGCTCCAACCGGTTCTGCCGGTCGGCCGCGTCCGCAAGCGCGCTCTCGACCTGACCGCTGTGCGTCAGCGCCGCGTCGGCCCGGTCGACGACCGCCTGGTCGCCCTCCGCCACCGCCCGGACGCTGCGGAACCGGCTGAAAACGTCCGAAAGATCGTGACTTTCGAGCACGGAGGCGTACAGGGCGGTCGGGCCGCCGGAGACGTAGAGCGAGCGCACCCTGGCGGCCATGGTATTTTCCCCGGCCGCCGCGTCGGCGTGGGCCTGGGTCAGCTGCCGGTCGGCCAGGCCGTGCTCGGTGACGGCGGCGGCGAGCCCGGCGGCGGCTGCGTCATAGGCCTCGGCGGCCTGCTCCGTTCGTACCCGTAGATCGTCAACGGTGTGCCGCAGCTGCGTTGCCCGGTCCTGGGCGCTGGTGAGCTGTGGCGAGGCCACGGCCGGGACGGCGCCGAGCAGGCCGCCCAGCGTCGCCATCCCCAGGCCAGCGGCGACGATGCCGCGGGCGCACAGCACGTTGATTCGGTGCCGCGCCGGGTGCAGCGGCGACGGGTGTGGGGTCATCCAGCGAACCGCGCCATGCCGGTCGCATCAGCGACGGCGTAATGCGCCAACCGGTGGACTCGGAACAGCATCAAGGTCGACGCGGTCCGGTCTACTCGGACCCGCACAGTGCCGTCCGCGTCGACCGTGAAGCTGTCGGCCACCGCCGCGTCTGCCGGGCGGTCGGCAATCGCGGCCACCGCCGCGTCGTACGCCGTCTGCGCGTCGGGGTGGCTGTGCCAGGAGTCGGCGGCGGCTTGGGCGGCGGCCTGGCGTCGTCACCCACGGACATGTGAGCCAACCCGACCGAGATCGCGTCGAACAGCACGAGGCCGGCCACCAGGATCACGACGCACAGGCGCACCAGCCAGCCGAGGACAATGTCGCCCCGCTCGCCGATCCCGGTCTCGCCCAGCCGCACGGGTCCTCCCTCGCCACCGCGGACCCCGGTCGGTCCCTGTCGCTTGTCGACCGACCTTGGTGCTCGCTTGAGGCCGGGCGAGGTGCGGCGACGGGAGGCGCAGGCTCAGCGACCGGTCAGCCCGTGCGGTGCGGTGTCAGCGAGGCAGCCGCGCGCGCACCGTCGCGGCCAGCGTGGCCACTTCGGGCACGCGCATCCGGGTCGCGGCGGCGACGAACACCAGGCCGCCGACCACCCCGGCACTGGCCAGCCCGAGCAGTCCGGCCGCTGGTCCCGCACCTAGGCCGGTGCGGACGGCGAGCGTGGTCATCCAGGCGGGCCCGACGGCCACCGTTGAGGCCACCAGCAGCCGGACCACGGTCTGGACCGTACGGCGGCCGTCCACGCCGCCGATCCGGCCGCCTAGGACGCGCGCGGACACGACCAACGCGACGGCGTAGGCGACACCGAACCCCAGCGCCAGCCCGACGACTCGGTTGCGTGGCGGCAGCGCGGCGTACAGAACGACGTCGATGGAGATCAGTACGGCGTTGAGGACCAGACCGATCAGCGCCGGCGTCCGGGTGTCCCGCAGCGCGTAGAAGGCCCGCAGTTGCAGCTGGTACGCCGAATACGGCACCAGCCCGATGGCGAACGCGGCTAACACCGCTCCGACGACCTGCGCGCCGGCCACGCCGGTGGCCCCGTGGCCGAAGACCACAGTCGCGACCGGCTTGCCGAAGACGAACATCGCGACGCTCGCCGGCACCAGGGCGGCGGCGGCCAGCCGAGTGCCGGTGGACAGGTCCGCCCGGACGTCATCCAGCCGGCCGGCGACCGCATGCCGGCTCATTCGCGGCAGCAGTGCGGTGATCACCGAGACCGCCACGACCGCGTGCGGCAGCTGGAAGAGGGTGTAGGCATAGGCGTACGGCGAGTAGCCCACACCCTGACCGCCGCTGGCCCCCGCGCTGGTCGCCAGGTTGACCACCACCAGGTAACCGACCTGGCCGGCCGCGACGTAGCCGAGCATCCAGCCGGCTAGCCGGCCGGCCTGACCCAGGCCGCTGTGGCGGAAGTCGAACCGCAGCCGCCAGCGGAAGCCGGCCGCGCGCAGGGAGGGCAGCAGGGCCACCGTCTGCGCGACGATGCCGGCCGTGGTGCCGATGGCGAGAACGAGTTCGGCGCCCGTGGACAGCTCGGCGGACTCGCCGGCACGGTGGTGGGTCATGGTGATGAACAACAACCCGGTGCCGATGACCACCACGTTGTTGAGCACCGGAGCCCACATGGGAGCGGCGAACCGGTTGCGGATGTTCAGGATCGCCCCGATCGTGGCGCCGAGACCGTAGAAGACGATCTGCGGCAGGAAGAACCGGGTGAAGGTGGTTGCCAGCCGGGTTTGCTCGGTGGTGAAACCGCGGGCATAGACGTGCACGATCAGCGGGGCGGCGATGACAGCGAGCGCCGAGGCGCCGCCCAGGACGACGAGGACCAGCGTGACCAGCCGCTGCGCGTAGGCCTGCCCGCCGTCGAGGTGGGAGTTGGCCGCCTGCGCTAGCAGCGGGACGACGACGCTGGTCAGTACCCCACCAAGAAGCAGGTCGTAGATGATGTTGGGTGTGGTGTTAGCGACGTTGTAGGCGTCCCCGAGCAGGTGGCTGCCGATCGCGGCTGCGATCACCGCCGTGCGCAGGAAGCCGCTGGCCCGCGAGGCGATCGTGCCCAGCGCCATGACCCGACTGGCGCGGCCGATACCGCTGGTAGTGACCGTCACACCGGCACGTCCTGCCGAGCCGGTGTCTCCGGCGTGGCTGGCCGGTGCCGAGAGCGCAGCGCCCGTCGGCTGATCCGCACTCCGGCCACCACCAGCAACAGGCCGGCCGCACCGCCGGTGATGCCCAGCGCGACCCGGCCGTACCCGGTGGATCGGACCTGCAGCTGACCCCGCTCTCCCAGGGTGCCGCCGTCCAGCGTGAGCAGCGTGACGTTGACGATGAACTCACCGGAGGTCAACGCGTCCGCGCGCACCGAGATCTGCTTGCTGCTGTGCGCGGCCACGGTCTGCACGTCGCCGGTGGCCTGGAGGCGCGCGGCGTTGCGCGCGTCCAGCCGCACGATCACCGAGACCGGCTGGTCCAGGTCGTTGGCGATCGTCACCGGAATGGCCCCATGCGAGGACGTGAGCGTGACCTGCCCGGTCGAGGTCACGCGCACCTTGTCCACCAACGCCGACTGGGCGGCCACCACCCGGTCCCGCAGCGCGGCCCCGGTGCGCAGGTCCTCCCGCCAGGCGGCAGAATTGCTCCGCAGTAGGCCCAAGAGCACGGGCGTGGTCAGGTCGTCGTTGGGCAGGCTGGAACGTAGCGAGCGCATCTCGGCCCGAGCGCCGGCGGCCCGGGCCAGGAACGCCGGCGGGAGCTCCGCGGCGACCGCTACAGCTGGGTAGTTCAGGCTGCGGCGCTGGGCGACGGGCGGTGGCACTGCCAGCACGTCGGCCAAGGCGGCCGGCCGAAGCCACGGCACGGTGGCGGTATCGGCGAGCACGCTCGCGGCGTACGTCGGGTCCGGTGCCCACTGCCGCGGCGGCGCGGCCACGATCGCGCGGCTGTCCGCCCGCTCAGCGGTGATCATTGCGGTCTCTGCGAGAAACCGCTGTTCGGCGACTCGCGGGCCGCCGGTCACGGCGGCCGATCCGGCGAGCACCGCCCCTAGCCCACTGTCCAGCAGCGCAACATCGAGCGAGCGGCCGGCGCTGGTGATCGTGGCGTGGCCACTGGGAGTGCTGCAGCAGGGCGGCGGTACTACGGGCGCTGCGCTGTCATCGAGCATGACAGTGCTGGTGCCGGTGTTGACATAGGCGTCCAGTCCCGCTGGGCTCGCCATTCCGGCCGGCGGCCAGGCGATGTCGTCGCTGACCAGCGCCCCGTCCAGCAGCCGTGGGAGGCCGTCGCGGGCAAGATTGATCGCGGTTGCGACGTCCGCCTCGAGTCCGGCGCGAGCGAGCGCGTTCACATCGGGGTCGGCGTAGGGCAGCGACACCACCTGCTGGCCCTGCACGGCCGCGCGCAGCCGGGTGAGCCAGCCCCCCGCGGCAATGGTCCCGGCACCGGTTCGGCGCTGCCCGTCTGGTCCCGTGACGTCGTACGGCGTCGTCATCGACGCCACCGTCTCCACCAGGTCGGCGTCGACGGCCCAGGTCACGGGCACCGGAGCGGTGCGCCGCGGAGCACCGGCCGCACTCCCAGCGTCCGGGGTGGCCACGGGCGCGGCCGCGGTGGCCGCGGCGTTGAGCAACGTGTCCAGCCGGCCACCGGCACTGACGTCCCGAGTGAGATCGTCATCGATCAAGGCTCGGCCGACCGCCCGGTGCGGGCGGGTGGTCAACGGCCACACCCAGGCCAGCCGGGTGGCGGATCCGGCGAGTACGCCGCCGGGAAACCATGGCAGAAAGGTGTCCAGGTGGCCGACGCTCCGCCCGGCGTGATCGCGGACGCTCACCCGGAGTGGATAGACGCCGAGCCGACCGAGACCCAGCTCGTCGACCGGCACCGTGGATATGAACGGCGCGACCCCGCCCGGTGCGAGTGCGATGGGAACCGGATCGGCGGCGGTGGAGCGCTGGTATGCCGGCGACTGCCGGGCGGCGTCTTGCAGGGAGCTACGGTTGTCCAGTCGGGCACCGATGTCCAGGCGCAGCCGCAGGCCAGCCAGCTGGTCAGCGCCGGTGTTGGCGAGCGAGCCCACCACCGAGAAAAGATCGCCGGGCTTCGGGGCCTTGGGTTCGATCGAGTCGATGGCGATCCGGACGGGCTCGCTCGTCGGCGTGGCGCCCGGGCTGGCCGCGGCGGCCGGCCCCGGTGAGCGGACCAGCAGAACCGCCGCCAANGCCCCGGCCAGCAGGCCGACTGCGAGTAGTCCGGCGAGCAGTCGGGCCAGTGCTGCGGGCGGCGCAGACGTTGGTNTGGACGGTGGTCCGGTTGGTCCGGGNGGTCGTNCGCCGGCGGCTCGCCGTGACCGCCGGCGCCTCACGCGGTGTCCGCGAGCAGCCTGGGGATCTTGCTGATCAGACGCCGCTCATCGGCGTACGCCAGCCGCCCCGCGATCTGGCTCAGCGGGACCCAGGCGACCTCAACAACCTCGATGTCCGCGTCGCTGAGCTGCCCGGTGACGGCTAGGAGCAGGTAGTGATGCACTGTCTTGTGGATGCGCCGACCGTCGGCGACGAACCAGAAGTCGATCACACCTAGCGGGGCGATGACCCGCCCGGTGATCCCGGTCTCCTCCGCGACCTCCCGGATCGCCGCATCGGTCACCGACTCACCCGACTCCAGATGGCCCTTCGGCAGCGACCACAGCAGCCGGCCGCGCCGGTCGAGCCGGCCGATCAGCGCACCGTGAGCGGGTTCGCTGGATCGGTCCAGCACCAGGCCCCCAGCCGAGGTCTCGTCCACCCGACGTAGGGCGCGCCGGGGTAAGAACGAGGTGGTCGGCGACACGTCTGCGATGGTATGCGCCACACTCGCTGCGCCGAACTGGGCCGGAGCTTGTCGGCGACCTGTGGCCCGGGTCGGGACAGCCGCGCCTTACGTCGCCGCGGCCAGGTCCGGGTCCGGGTCCTCGGCAGTACCTCGCCCGGCCACCGG
>JGI20175J14863_1000066_pt1 | contig 17362 bp, 20 predicted proteins | sample NGESurdeep072012_2_FD_14863 | JGI IMG/M metagenome (IMG submission 14863)
CCCGCGGCAGCGGCGGCAGCCGCAGCGGCGGCAGCGGCGGCAGCCGCTTCGGCGGCGGCCTTCAATTCTTCCGCGTAGCCGGACGGCGGCACCACCGTGACCAGCGTGATGTCGCCATGGGCGATCACCCGCACGTTCGGCGGCAGCGTCACCTCGCTGAGATGCTTGGAATGGTTGATGTCGAGTTCGGAAATATCGACGTCGATCGATTCCGGGATGGTCTCGACCGGGCACATCACCTCGATGGTGTGGGTGACGATGTTGACCGCGCCGCCGCGCTTCACGCCGGGCGACTGGTCGGCATTGAGCACCTTCACCGCGACGTTGACGCGGATGACGGCGCCTTCCGACACGCGCAGGAAATCCACGTGCATCGGCAGATCCTTCACCGGATCGAGCTGGAAGTCGCGCGGGATCACGCGGTGCTTGGTGCCGTCCACATCGATGTGGAAGAGCGTGGTGAGGAAGCGCCCGGCATAGATGCGCCGGCTCAATTCGGTATGGTCGAGCGTGACCATCTGCGGGGGTTTGTTCTCGCCGTAAATCACGCCCGGCACTCGGCCGGAGCGACGTGCTGCCCGAGCGGCCCCCTTGCCGCCTTTCGGACGCACCGTCGCCTTCAATTCCAGGACGGTCGCCATGTTGAAACCCTCATCTAAGCCAATGGAAAAGGCGGCTTTTTCCGCCGCCTGCGAACGCGGCAAGCCTCCAGGGGTGCCGGGGGCCGCGTGTCGCGCGGGTTTATAGCGGCGCGGGTTCGAAAGGGCAAGAAAGGCCACCCATACCTGTCATTCCGGGGCGCGGCCAAAAGCCGCGAGCCCGGAGTGACTATTCAGGCGCGGAGCCCGCGCCTTTCTTGGCCGGCTTGCCGGCGGCCTTGGCTTCCAGCGCCTCGATGCGCGCCTTTAGCGCCTCGTTTTCCTCGCGCGCCAGGCGGGCCATTTCCTTGACCGCCTCGAATTCCTCGCGCTGGACCACGTCGAGGTCGCGCAGGATGCGCTCGGCCTGGCTGCGGAACAAAGTGTCGAATTCCTTGCGTACCCCTTGCGCGACCCCGGCGGCATCGTTCATCAGGCGCGCGAGCTCGTCGAAAACGCGATTGCTGGTCTGGGTCATGTCTCGCCTCCGGTTCGTCTCAAGAATGGCGATCCGGTCATCCCGCCGCAAGAGGCGGCGTGCTACCAATCCCCTCCGCGGCTAACCGGAATTCACCATGCCCCTGTTCGTCATNCCCTTTCCCGCCTTCGATCCGGTGCTGGTGCACCTCGGCCCNTTCGCCATCCGCTGGTATGCGCTGGCCTATATCGCCGGCATCCTGCTCGGCTGGGTCTATGCCCGCGCCCTGATCCGCTCGCCGCGGTTGTGGGGCGGCAATGCTTCAAAGAATTTGGCGCCGATGACTCTCCTCGACTTCGACGATTTCGTGCTCTGGGTGACGCTCGGCATCATTCTCGGCGGCCGCACCGGCTATGTGCTGTTCTACAATCTGCCGCACTTCGCCGCCCACCCGATCGAGATCGTGCAACTGTGGAGCGGCGGCATGTCGTTCCACGGCGGCTTCACCGGCTGCGTGGTCGCCGTGTTCCTGTTCGCGCGCAAGCGCGGCATTCCGGTGCTCTCGCTCGGCGACATCACCTGCGCGGTCGGGCCGATCGGGCTGTTGCTCGGGCGCATCGCTAATTTCATCAATGGCGAATTATGGGGCCGCCCGGCCGACGTGCCCTGGGCCATGGTGTTCCCCGGCGGCGGTCCGCTGCCGCGGCATCCGAGCCAACTCTATGAAGCTGCGCTGGAAGGGCTCGTGCTGCTGGCGGTGCTGGCCGTGCTGATGCGACTGGGCGCGCTGAAGCGGCCCGGCATGATCGTCGGCAGCTTCGCCTGCGTCTACGCCATCGCGCGCAGCACTTGCGAGTTCTTCCGCGAGCCCGATGCCCAGCTCGGCTTCTTGTGGGGCGGCGCGACCATGGGTCAACTGCTGTCGGTGCCGCTGTTCCTCGCCGGCCTCGGCTTCATCGCCTATGCGCTGAAGCATCCGCCGTTGCGGAGTCGCGCATGAGCGAAATCCTGCCGCTGGAAACCGAAATCCGCCGGCGCATCGCGGTGGCCGGCCCGATGCCGGTGGCCGAATACATGGCGCTGTGCCTCGCCGACAGCGAGCATGGCTACTACACCACGCGCGATCCGCTCGGCGCCCGCGGCGATTTCATCACCGCGCCGGAAGTGAGCCAGATGTTCGGCGAGATGATCGGACTCTGGATGGCCGCAACCTGGAAACAGATGGGCTCGCCGGAAAACCTGCGCATCATCGAACTCGGACCCGGCCGTGGCACCATGATGAAGGACGCCCTGCGCGCGGCCAAGGTGATGCCGGATTTCCTTAAAGCCGTGGTGCTGCATCTGGTCGAAATCAGCCCGGCGCTGGAGGCGCAACAGCAGCGCACGCTGGAGCCTTTGTCGATGCCGATGTTCTGGCATCCCGCGCTGATCGACGTTCCGCCAGGCCCCGCCATCGTTCTCGCCAACGAATTCTTCGACGCGCTGCCGGTGCATCAGGCGGTGAAGACCGAGCACGGCTGGCACGAGCGCCAGATCGAAATCGATTCCACCGGCAGTCTTGCCTTCACGATAGCGCCCGATCCGATCCCGCAATTCGATCGCCTGCTGCCGCCGGCGCTGCGCAATGCGCCGGACGCGTCGATCTTCGAATGGCGCGCCGACAATGTCGCGATGGAACTGGGCAAGCGCCTCACGCGCGACGGCGGCGCCGCGCTGGTGATCGACTATGGTCATGCCCAAAGCGCCATCGGCGACACTTTCCAGGCGGTCGGCCGGCACGCCTATGCCGATCCGCTCAGCGCGCCCGGCAGCATCGATCTCACCGCGCATGTGGATTTCCAGGCGCTGGCCAAGGCGGTGGAGGCCATGGGCGCCAGCGTTTACGGACCGGTCACCCAGTCGCAACTTCTGCGCCGTCTCGGCATCATGACGCGCGCCACCTCGCTCAAGAGCAAGGCCGCGGCCGGCGTGGCTGCCGACATCGACGCCGCGTTGAAGCGGCTGATCAGCGAGGGCGCAGCCGGCATGGGCGTCCTGTTCAAGGCCGCCGCCTTCGCGCATCCCGCGCTCGGCGTGCCGCCCGGATTCGAGGGCTAGCGCATGCTGCAAGCCGCCTCGCTCAGCACGCTCGCGCGCATCCGCCACGCCTTCTTCACCCGCAGCGGCGGGGTCTCGCAGGGCGTCTATGACAGCCTCAATGGCGGCGTCGGCTCTAACGACGCACCCGCCAAGGTCACTGAGAACCGCGCGCGCATGGCGGCGGCACTGGGCGTTAAGCCGGACCATCTGCTCACCGCCTATCAGATCCATTCGCCCGACGTGGTGGTCGCCGACCAGCCGTGGACTCAGGAAAAACGCCCGCATGCCGACGCCATCGTCACCCGCACGCCGCGGCTCGCGATCGGCGTGTCCACCGCCGACTGCGGACCCCTGCTGTTGGCCGACGCCGAGGCGGGCGTGATCGGCGCGGCGCATGCCGGCTGGCGCGGCGCCCTCACCGGCGTGATCGAGGCGGCAATCGCCGCTATGGAGACGCTCGGCGCCGAGCGCTCCCGCATCGTGGCGGCGCTCGGCCCCACCATAAGGCAGCCGAACTACGAGGTCGGGCCGGAATTCGTCGCGCGCTTCCTGGCGGCCGACGCCGACAACACGCGCTTCTTCGCGGCTTCGGAGCGCGCCGGCCACGCCATGTTCGATCTCGCCGGCTATATCGCCGATCGCGTGCAACGCGCCGGCATCGTGAATTTCGAGGACCTCGGCCTGTGCACCTACGCCGAGCCCGAGCGCTTCTTCAGCTACCGCCGCACCACAAAGCAGGGCGAGCCCGATTACGGCCGGCATATCAACGCCATCGCGCTCGCCGATTGACGCCTTCCGCGGCGATAGGCCGCCATCTGGACTCCAGGGCGCCGCAGCCGCTACGCTCCACCCCGGCCAAGAATCTCAAAGACAAAAACAAGGCCAGCGACAGGGGTGTCGATGCTGTGGAGTTTGGGCGGGTGCGCCTCGCGGCGTATATCTCGGCCTGGCGTGCTGGTGGCAGCCGCCTGCACCATGGCGTTGGCCGCCTGCACCCAAGACGGTCAGCCGGGCATGGCCGGGCAGCCGCGCGGTGCCACGGTCGCCTTCGAATCCATCGACGGCCCGCCGCCCGGCCAATTCCATGAGCTGGTGCAGGCGCTCAATAACGAGGCGCAGACNCGCCNNCTGGCGGTGATATCGCGCGAAAGCCCGTCGACTTATCGCGTGCGCGGTTATCTCGCCGCCAAGGTGACGAAACGGGAGACCACGATCTCCTGGGTCTGGGACGTGTTCGACCGCGACGATCGGCGTGCCTTGCGCATCGCGGGCGAGGAGGCTGCGAAGGGCCGCCACCGCGACGCCTGGTCCGCCGCCGATGACGAGATGCTGCGACGGATCGCCCGCAGCAGCATGGACCAGCTCGCCGCCTTCCTGACCTCGCCCGAGGTCGCGCCCGGCACGCCCGACGCCGAGCCGCGCATGGTGCTGGCCGGGGCGCGCGATCACACGCCGGAATCGGCCGGCATATTCCGCCTATTCCAGCCCAATGCCGATCCGGCGCCGATCGAGGCCGCGCAGCCTGCCGCCGGCCCGGTCCCGCTGCCGCCGCGCCGGCCGCCTGTGGCGACCACAATATCGGCCCGGGAAACACTGACCCTGGCGGCGTCTAGCCACTGATCCAAGGGCGCATTCACCCTGTCCAAAAGCTTCGGGACAATGGTTTGGACTCGTATTGCGAGCCCCTCCCCGCCTTGTTATGACCTGCGCGCCGGTAACGCCGGGCCACACGAGGATTGGTAGATGTCGGGCAAGAACGGAGCGATCAAGCTCGTCGCCGGCAACTCGAATCCCGCCCTGGCGCAGGCGATCGGCGAATACCTCAAGACCCCGCTGACCAAGGCGGTGGTGCGACGCTTCGCCGACATGGAGATATTCGTCGAAATCCAGGAAAACGTGCGCGGCGCGGACTGTTTCGTCATCCAGTCCACCTCGTATCCCGCCAACGACCACCTCATGGAATTGCTCATCATTATGGACGCGCTACGCCGCTCGTCGGCGCGCCGCATCACCGCGGTGATCCCCTATTACGGCTATGCCAGGCAGGACCGCAAACCGGGGCCGCGCACGCCGATCTCGGCCAAGCTGGTGGCCAACCTGATCACCCGCGCCGGCGCCGACCGGGTGATGACGCTCGACCTGCATGCCGGGCAGATCCAGGGCTTCTTCGACATCCCGACCGACAATCTCTATGCCTCGCCGGTGATGGTGCGCGACATCCGCGAGAACTTCCAGCTCGACAACGTGATGGTGGTGTCGCCCGACGTCGGCGGCGTGGTGCGCGCGCGCGGGCTGGCCAAGCGCATCAACGCGCCGCTCGCCATCATCGACAAGCGGCGCGAGCGCGCCGGCGAATCCGAAGTGATGAACGTGATCGGTGACGTCGCCGGCTACACCTGCGTGCTGGTCGACGACATCGTCGACTCCGGCGGCACGCTGGTGAACGCCGCCGATGCCCTGATCGCGCAGAAGGCCAAGGCGGTCTACGCCTATATCAGCCACGGCGTGCTGTCGGGCGGCGCGGTCGCGCGCATCGCCAAGTCGCGGCTGAAGGAACTGGTGATCACCGACTCGATTCAGCCGACCAAGGAAGTGCTCGACGCCGGCAATATCCGCGTGCTGCCGATCGCCACCTTGATCGGCGAGGCGATCGGGCGCACCGCGACCGAGGAGTCGGTGTCGAGTCTGTTCGACTAAATTATCCTTGTCATTCCGGGACGGCGCGAAAGCGCCGGGCCCGGAATCCAGAGACCAACACGAGGGCCGTGGTTGTAGTTCTGGATTCCGGGTTCGCTCGCGTTGCTCGCGCCCCGGAATGACAATGGAAAGTTATCCCCAAAAAGATTCACTGTACCGCCGGATTGCCTGTGGAGATTCCAGCCGGCGCGGTTGCCTATGACCGGCAAATCACGGCCCATTGGCCATCGATGAGGCCTATGGCGGGCTGAATCGCGCGGGTTATAGTCGGTTGCCAAGTGATTCGCTTCCGCCGTCAAGGCGTCCCCGTATCCCTGCGTCACAATCCGGTCGGCTGGTGCCGTGCGCGTGCGGTTCCCTCTCGATTCGGCAAAGCGGAGACGTCATGCCCCAGATCGCCTACGCGGACGAGCCACGAATCAACCCTCTCGACGTGGTGGAGCATTTGGCGGCGGTGAACGACTGGTCGTTCGAACGCGCCAGCGACGACGAGATCACCATCCTGGTCACCGGCAAGTGGACCGACTACCAAGTCTCCTACACCTGGATGGGCGACATCGAGGCGCTGCATCTGGCCTGCGCCTTCGACCTCAAGGTTCCCGAGCGCCGCCGCGCCGAAGTGGCGACACTGATCTCGCTGATCAACGAGCGGCTGTGGGTCGGCCATTTCGATCTCTGGGTCACCGAAGGCATGCTGATGTTCCGCCACGCGCTGGTGCTGGCGGGCGGCACGGAGGCCTCCGGCAAGCAGTGCGAGGCGCTGCTCGGCAGTGCGCTCGACGCCTGCGAGCGCTATTTCACCGCCTTCCAATTCGTGGTCTGGGCCGGCAAGGGCGCGCGCGAGGCGCTCGACGCCGCCATGTTCGACACCTCGGGCGAGGCGTGAGCCGCAAACCGCAACCGCTGAAATCGATAGGCAGCCTCCTCCTGGTCGGCGCCGGCAAGATGGGCGGCGCCATGCTCGACGGCTGGATCGCACGCGGGCTCAATCTGAAGAAGCTGGTGGTGATCGAACCGCAGCCGGGCAAGGCCGTGCAGGCGCTGACGCGGCGCGGGCTCAAGCTCAATCCGAAAGGCAAGCCTGTTGAGGCCGCCGCGATCGTGATCGCGGTGAAGCCGCAGAGCGCGCCCGCCGCACTGCCGCCGCTCAGGCCTTACGTGGGCAAGACCACGCTGGTGCTCTCGATCATGGCCGGCCGCACCATCGGCTTTCTGGAGCAATCGCTGGCGCCGGGCACGGCCATCGTGCGCGCCATGCCGAACACACCGGCATCAATCGGCCGCGGCATCAGCGTCGCGGTCGCCAACGCCAAGGTCTCGGCGCGCCAGCACAAACTCGCCGGCGACCTGCTTGCCGCCATCGGCAAGGTCGAATGGGCCGGCGACGAGACGCTGATGGACGCGGTCACGGCGTTGTCCGGCTCCGGTCCGGCCTATATTTTCCTGCTGGCGGAGGCGATGACCAAAGCCGGCATTGCAACCGGGCTGCCGGCCGATTTGGCGGCGCGGCTCGCGCGTGAAACCGTCGCCGGTTCCGGCGAGCTGCTGCATCGCTCGGAACTCGACGCCGCTACGCTGCGGCAGAACGTCACCTCGCCCGGCGGCACCACCGCCGCCGCGCTGGAGGTGCTGATGGGCCCCGGCGGTTTCGAGGAGTTGCTGACCAGGGCGATTGCCGCCGCCACGCGGCGAAGCCGCGAACTGGCGGGCTGAGCGTGATCCCGAAAGGTGGGAACCGGTTTTCGGATAAGATCACGTTCCAATCAAAGAGTTTCTTGCCCTAGAACCGGCGCCTTTGCGGGCCTAGATTAAGACCAACCGAACAGCCCGCAGGAGGCCGCCATGGCCCGCAAACCGAAACGTCAACGCAAAGCGCCGGCCGCCCCGCCGCGCGGCACTTCCGACCGCGACAAGGCCGTCGACGCGCTGATGGCGTTGCTCGCCGAGCAATCCTTCGAGGACATCGGCCTGGCCGAGATCGCCGGCCGCGCCGGGCTGAAGCTCTCGCAGCTGCGCACCGAATTCGGCTCCACGCTGGCGATTGTCGGCGCCCACATCAAGGACATCGACCGCGCGGTGCTCGCCGGCGGCGGCGGCGACATGGCGGAGGAGCCGGCGCGCGAGCGCCTGTTCGACGTGCTGATGCGCCGGCTGGAAGTGCTCGCCCCCTACAAAGAAGCGGTGCGCTCGCTGCTGCGTTCGGCGCGGCGCAATCCGGGCCTCGCGCTGGCGCTCAACGCCATGGCGGTGCGCTCGCAACAGTGGATGCTGGAGGCCGCCGGCATCGGCGCGTCCGGCCCGAAAGGCGCGCTGCGCGCGCAAGGCGCCGCGCTGATGTTCGCCCGCGTGCTGTCGGTCTGGTTCGACGATGACGAGCCGGGCCTCGACCGCACCATGGCCGCGCTCGGCCGCGGGCTGGCCAGCGCCGAGCGCTGGGCCGGCTTCCTCGACGACCTGTGCGCTTTACCGAAATGCGTGTTGCGCGGCCCGCGCCGGCGTCGCCGCGCGCGCGACGAGGAAGAAGCAGAAGCGGCTTGATGCTTGTCCCGGATGCGGTGCAGCGCGCAGCGGTGCACCGCTGATCCGGGACCTTCACAAATACCGAGATTGGAAAGGTCCCGGGTCTGCAGCGCACCACTTCGTGCTGCGCTGCGCCCGGGACAAATTAGACCGGCACCCTGACCGTCGCCCTTAAACCCCCAAGCGGGCTGTCGCCGAGCGTGATGTCGCCGCCGTGCGAGCGCGCGATGTCGCGCGCGATCGCCAAGCCCAGCCCGGTGCCGCCCTCGTCCTGATTGCGCGCGTCGTCGAGCCGCAGGAACGGCTTGAACACGTCCTCGCGCAAATCCGCCGGAATTCCCGGCCCGTCGTCGTCCACGGTGACGGTGAGGTAGCGGTGATCGCGATGGCCGGTGATCGCGATCGACGGCGCGAAGCGGGCGGCGTTCGACACCAGATTGCCGAGGCAGCGCTTGAACGCGGCCGGCCGCACGGTGACGATCGGCGGGCCGTGGAACACCACGCTGGCCTTGTGGCCGTTGCGCTCGGCGTCGTCCTTGAGCTCCGCGAGGAAGGCCGCCATGTCGGTCGGCGCCGCGCTCTCACCGAGATCGCCGCGCGCGAAGGCGAGATAGGCTTCCAGCATGCGCGCCATCTCGTCGACGTCCTTCTGCATCGCCTCCACTTCCGGGCTCTTTTTGATCAGCGCGAGTTCGAGCTTGAAGCGGGTGAGCACGGTGCGCAGATCGTGCGAGACGCCGGCCAGCATGGCGGTACGCTGCTCGATCGCGCGCTCGACGCGGGTTTTCATCTCGATGAAGGCTTGCGCCGCGCGNCGCACCTCGCGCGCGCCACCCGGCTTGAAGTTCGGCACCTCGCGGCCCTTGCCGAAGCTTTCGGCGGCGTCNGCCAAGCGCAGAATCGGCTTGATCTGGTTGCGCAGGAAGACGATGGCAACGCCGATCAGCACCACCGAGGTGCCGACCATCCAGAGCAGGAAGATTTCCGAATTCGACGCATAGGCCGCGTTGCGCCGCGCGAATACCCGCATCACCGTATTGTCGAGCTGGACGCGAATCTCGACCAGCGCCGACTTGCCGACCGTGTCGAGCCAATACGGCCGGCCGATCTGTTTGCGCAATTGGTCGGACAGAGCCGAATCGAGCAGGGAGAAAAACGGCTTCGGACCCGGCGGCGGCATGTCCGATAGCGGCAGGAAATCGACCACCAGGCCGAGCCGGTCCTGCGCGATGCGGCGGATTTGTTGCTGGTCGGCGTCCTGCGGATAGCCGCGGTAGACGTCGATCAGCGCGGCGATGTCGTGCACTACGCCAGCGGACAACCGCTCAGTAACCTCACTCAATTGCCGATCCACGAACACGAAGGCAATCACCGATTGCAGGATCACCATCGGCAGGATGATGATGAGCAGCGCACGCGCGTAGAGGCCCTTCGGCAACACGGTGTTGAGCCAGCGGCTGAGCCGCCGCCAGCCGTCACGGATGCGGCCGAGCGCGGCGTGGATGCGGCGCACGGGTGGAATCGCGTCGTACCACCGCCAGGCTTCGGCGAGCCGCTCGAATGCCGTACGGATGGTGCGGATGCCGGTATCGATGCTCGTCATGTGCTGGTCACCAGCCGGTAGCCGATGCCGCGCACGGTCTGCACGAACAGCGGATTGGCGGGATTGCGCTCGATCTTGCGGCGCAGCCGGTTGACCTGCACGTCGACGGCGCGCTCGCTGACCGAGCCGCCATTGCCGGCGAGCGCCAGGCGTGTCACGGTTTCTCCCGGCGTTGCCGTCAGGATACGCAGCATCTCGCGTTCACGGTCGGTCAGCCGGATCACATCGTCGCCGCGGCGCAATTCGCCGCGCGCCAGATGATAGACGAACGGGCCGAAGCGCACTGACTCGACCGGCGGCGTGGCGGCCGGCCGCGCGCGCTTGAGGATATTGGCGATGCGCAGCGACAATTCGCGCGGCTCGAACGGCTTGGACAGATAATCGTCGGCGCCCATCTCGAGGCCCTTGATGCGGCTTTCGGCGGCATCGCGCGCGGTCAGCATCAGGATCGGCACGCTCGATGAGCCGCGCAGCGACTTGGCGAAGTCGAAACCGGACTCGCCCGGCATCATCACGTCGAGAATGAGCAGATCGAAGCTCAGGCCGTTGAGCTTGGCGCGCGCGTCGGCCGCGGTCTCGGCCGTGGTCACGCGGTAGCCCTCGCCGGACAGGAAGCGCGACAGCAGGTCGCGGATGCGGCGGTCGTCATCGACCACCAGCAAATGCGGCGCATCGTCGGAAAGCGTGGCGGGCAGCATCATTGGCCAGGCTCATTTCGTTTGCGCATGATCTTATCCGAAAACCGGTTTCCACTTTTCGGGATCATGCGCGTGCGCTAGCTCCGCGGCTTGGTGGCGCGCTCGGCGCGCNTGATCAGACGCAGCACGCCCTCGCGATTGTCGGCGTCGATCATGGCGGTAAGGAAACGCCGCGCCGCCTCATGCGCGCCGGGGCCGAGTTCGGCGAAGGCGCGGTTGATGCGTTGCGTTTGCAGGCCGGCGAGCTTGAGCGCCAAGGTCTCGCCCTTCGGCGTCACATACAAGAGACGTTGCCGGCGGTCCTGCGCGCCTTCTTTCTGCACTACGAAGCCCTGATCGACCAGTTGCTTGAGCACGCGGCCGAGCGACTGTTTGGTGATGTTGAGGATCTCCAGCAGGTCGGCGACCTTCATGCCGGGATTGCGGTTGACGAAATGCAGCACCCGGTGATGGGCGCGCCCGAAGGCGAGCTTGGAGAGCACCTCGTCCGGATCGCCGACGAAATCGCGATAGGCGAAGAACAACAGCTCGATGATGTCCCAGACCGGCTCGGCCGGCGCAGGCGTGGCGCCCGGGCGCTCAGTCAGGCCGCTGGCGGGGGCGGCAATCTTGGCGCTCACATTTACGTCAGCCATGTTGACATATTTTGGTTTTATGTTACAAAAAGGTGTCCAGGGACGAAAGGATCGTGCCGAAACGACCTTTTCTTCCGGCAGTGCGCCGGCGGGACGGCGATAGGACCGGTCCGGCCCCATTCATACCGGGTGTTGCCCCCAGACGCAAAGTATTGGAATAGACGCTAAAAATGCCCCATGACCGGGGCAAGAGACAGCGGCAAAAGAGGCCAACAGGCCCGTCGCGATGGAGGAAAGTATGGCTGCGCAATCCTATGACCGGCTCGAAGGGGTCATCTGGTACGACGGCAAGCTGGTGCCTTGGGCTGACGCCAATCTGCATGTGCTCAGCCACGGCCTGCACTATGCGAGCGCCGTGTTCGAGGGCGAGCGCGCCTATGGCGGGGCGATCTTCAAGTCGATCGAACACTCCGAGCGCCTGAAGCGCTCCGCCGGCATCCTCGATTTCGAAATCCCCTACTCGGTCGCCGAGATCGACGCCGCCAAGAAGCTGGTGCTGGAGAAGAACGGCAAGAAGGAAGCCTATGTCCGCCCNGTCGCCTGGCGCGGCTCCGAAATGATGGGCGTCTCGGCGCAGAACAACACCATCCACCTCGCCATCGCCAGCTGGGAATGGCCGAGCTATTTCGACCCCGAGCAGCGGCTCAAGGGCATCCGGCTCGATCTTGCCGAATATCGCAGGCCCGACCCGAAGACCGCGCCCTGCCGCGCCAAGGCCGCCGGCCTCTATATGATCTGCACCATCTCCAAGCACCGGGCCGAGCGCCGCGGTTATGCCGACGCCATGATGCTGGATTGGGAAGGCCGCGTCGCCGAATGCACCGGCGCCAATATNTTCTTCGTCAAGGACGGCAAGATTCACACGCCGCTGGCCGACTGCTTCCTCGACGGGCTGACCCGGCAGACCGTGATCGGTCTGGCGCGCAAGCGCGGCTTCGAGGTGATCGAGCGCCGCATCCTGCCCGACGAGCTCACCCAGTTTTCCGAGTGCTTCATCACCGGCTCGGCCGCGGAAGTCACCGCGGTGTCGGAGATCGCCAACTGGAATTTCAATCCGGGCGGCATCACCAAGCAGTTGATGGACGACTACAGCGCGGAAGTGAAGCCGAAGGGCAAAGCTGCGGCGGCCTGACGACGATCAAATAGCTTTTTTGACCGCGACGGCGGCGGCCGGCTGTTCCGCTCGCAGTAGCGTGACGTAGCGCACGCGGTAAGCCGCCAGAAACCGGTCCATGCGCTCGTCCAGCACGCGACGCCGGCTCTCGGAGGCGTGCCGCAGCAACAACGTGCGGTCGCGCGCGAAGGCGACGAAGCCGGCATGGAAATAATCCAAATTCGCGCGCCGGCTGACGAAGCCGACGATATCGCCGCTTTGCAGCACGGCCTTGTGCGCGAGAAAAATGGCGCTCGGGATGACGCGCATCGCAAATCGCCGCTTGCTCAGCCCCTTTTGCGAATCGACCATCTTTTCCATGTCGACCGCGCCGTCCATGCCGATCCAGCGCAGGTCTTGTTCGCGACATTGTGCTGGCCCCATTCGAAGAAATAATGATTGCGCTCGAACCAGTTCACGATGCCGTTGCGGTAGCGGATCTCGCGCAGCGCCGTCTCGAACTCAGCCGTATCGCGCGCGCGCGCGGCCGCCAGCACGGTTTCGCAGAAGGTGACGCAATCGAAGGCGTCGTCGCGCACGACGAACTGTTCCGGCCGCCGCGGCCCGCCGATCAGCGTGTAGCCCTGGTAGGTCGTGCCGCGCAGCGCGCCGGAAATGAAATCGATGCGCTGCGCGATCGTAGGCAGCGTTTTAGCCTCGCCGATTAGACGGCCGATGCGCGCTTCGCCCGCCTCGCTCGGCCGCGCGCCGGCCGCCAATGCCGCGCCGCCCGCGAGAATTCGCAAGATATGTCGGCGGCTAAGGCCCGAATCGATCGGCATGAGCGTCATCCTGCGGTCAATCCCGCACCACCACCAGCCGGTCGGTGCCGGATTCCGCGCCCCATAGTTCGCCCGGCCGGCCGAGAATCTGGCGCACCGAGGCGCCGCGCCGATCGCTCGGGAAGCTTTCAAATTTCTCGGTCATGGGGTCGAAACGGACGATCGCGTTGGCGTTCCAGTCGGTGAGCCAAACCTTGTCCTTGTCGTCGACATAGACCGCGTAGCAGCCGGCCTTGCTTTTGGGCAGGCTCCACACTTTCCAGGCCTTGGCGATCGGATCGTAGCGCGCGACTTCGCCGGTGTGCCAGAAGCTCACCCACAACAGGCCCTTGGAATCCGACCAGATGCGGCGCGGGCCGACGCCGGGCTTGGGCGGCTGAACCATCAGCGCGTCGCCGCTCACCGTGTCGATCTTCACAATATGATCGCCGGCGAGCGAGGCATACCAGACCTCGCCGTTCGGCGTGGTGGTGATGCCGTAGGGACCGGCGCCCTTGGGCGCCTTCCAGGCTTCGACCTTGCCGGTGGCCGGATCGACGCGGCCATAGATGCCGTTCTGGCCGGTGAACCAGAGGATGCCCTTGCGGTCGAAGGTCGCGGTGTTGAGATTGGCGTTGGGAAAATTCTGCGGCAGCGCGAACAGCTTCACCGCCTTGCTCGCCGGATCGACGCGCGCGATGGCGTTCTGCCCGCCCTCGGTGACCCAGGCCGCGCGGTCGGGCCCGACGATCACGCCATGCGGCGCCGCGCCCGGCCCGAGCGGAATCTGCGTCACCTTGCCGGTCTTCGGATCGAGAATGCCGAGCGCGCCTTGGCTTTGCGCGGTGTACCAGACCGTGCCGTCCGGCGCCGGCGCCACGTCATGCGGATGCGCGCCGCGCGGCACGTCGTAATAGGAGACATCCGCCGCCGCCGCCGGTTTGAGGCCGAGCGCAAGCAGGGCCACGGTCGCGACAATGATCGGAACCATGTTGCTCCCAACTCTCATTCAGCGGCGTGACGGCTGGGCGGCGCAGCCCAGCGCCCGGCCGCGGCGTCATCGGTCGCCTTAGCCTCTACCCAGGTTTTCTCGCCCGCTTTCTCGACCTGCTTCCAGAACGGCGCGCGCGTCTTCAGATAATCCATCAGGAATTCGGCCGCCGCGAACGCCGCCGCGCGATGCGAGGAGGTGGTCACCACCACCACAATGTCCTCGCCCGGCACCATGCGCCCGTAACGATGGATGACGGTGACGCCGAGCAGCGGCCAGCGCTCTTTCGCTTCTTGAACGTGGCGCTCGATCTCGGCCTCCGCCATGCCGGGATAATGCTCGAGCGTAAGCGCGGCGATCGGCTCGCCCGCCTCGTCGCCGCGGCATATCCCGGTGAACGTGACCAGCGCGCCGACGTCGCTGCGCCCGCGCGTGAGCTTGGCCGCTTCCGCGGCGGCGTCGAACGGCTCGCGCTGCAGGCGCACGGTGGATAGGACGGTCATACGAATAATGTAGCGCGCCCGCGCCGGAGTGGCTATCCGCCAGTCATCGGCGGGAAAAAGGCGATTTCCCCGGCCCCTTTGATCGGGGTCTGCGGCTTGACATGGGTGCGGTCGATGGCGGCGCGGATCACCTGGGGGTTGGCGAAGGCATGGGCATATTCCTCGCCGCGCGCGGCCAGCCACGCCATCAGCTCGCCGACCGTTGTAACGCCGGGGGGAACCTCGATGTCTTCCTCAGGCTTGCCGACGCGCTCGCGCACCCAGGCGAAATAGCGGAGTTTCATGGTTTTTTACATTTAAGCATGATCTCGTCCGAAAACCGGTGCCCATCCCCGATCATGTCGAGGACATGCTTTTCGGGATCATGCGCTAATCCATCATATAGCGCAGGCCGGCGCGCATATAGTCCCAGCCGGTGTAGAGCGTCAGGATCGCCGACAGCCACAGCAGCGTGATGCCGATCTGAACGGTCTGAGGCAGGATTTTCTCGCCGGCCTCGCCCGCGATCAGAAACCCGATGGCAACCAGTTGCCCGAGCGTCTTCCATTTGGCGAGCCGGGTCACCGGTATGCCGACCCGCAGCTCGGCGAGAAATTCGCGCAAGCCCGACACCAGGATTTCGCGGCACAGGATGATGACCGCGGCGAGCAGCGTCCAGCCGCGGATGGTTTCCTCGGCCGCCAGCATCAACAGGCAGGACGCCACCAGCAGCTTGTCGGCGATCGGATCGAGCATGCGGCCGAGCGAGGACTGCTGGCCCCACATGCGGGCTAAATAGCCGTCGAGAATATCGGTCAGCCCGGCGGCGATGAAAATCGCCAACGCCAGCCAGCGCAGCCACAGCGCGCCTTCGAAAATATTTTGCCAATACAACAGCCCCACCACCACCGGCACGGCGGCGATCCGCCCATAGGTCAAAAGATTCGGCAGCGCGAGCGGATGCGCCGGCAACGGTCTGGAACTAAAGGTATTCATCGGGCACAAAGGAACACCCGCGCCGCGACGAGGTCAACGCCCGCGTCCGCTTAATCCACCACACTACCGTCATTCCGGGGCGCGCCGAAGGCGCGAACCCGGAATCCATAACCCCAGCGCTGCGGAGTATGGATTTCGGGCCGCCGCTGCGCGGCGTCCCGGAATGACAAGAGAGAGTTACTGGATAGGAGCTTTGGGCAGCCGGCTGTTGCCGGGCTCCATCACGAAAGTCTGATCGAGCGAATACCATTCGCCCGTCACGTCGGGAGCCGGTGCCTTCCCGTCGTGGCGGACATAGTCGCCGACCAGCGCGCGCGTGACGCCGAATTGCACGTCGGTTTCCAGCCGCTCATCGTCGTTGACGTAGATCTGCGAGATCAGCGTCTTGAAGCCGGGCTTGAAGATCAGGAAATGCAGATGGGCGGGGCGGTAGTGATGCCGCCCGGTGGCGCGCACCAGCTCGCCAACCGGGCCGTCGATCGGGATCGGGTAGCCGGCCGGCTTCACGCTGCGGAAACCGAAATGCCCTTGCGCGTCGGTTGTGAACTTGCCGCGCAGGTTCATGTCGGCCTGCTTGGGGTCCTGCTGCTCGTAGAATCCTTCCGGCGAGGAATGCCAGACGTCCACCTCGGCGCCTTCGATCGGCTTGCCGTTACGGTCGCGCAACGTGCAATTGACGAACAGCGCCGGCCCCGGCGTGGCCGAGCGCACGATCGAGCCACCGTTTTCGGTGCGCGGCGAGTTCATGCGCCAGAACGGGCCGAGTAGATTGGCGGTGGTTTCGGTTTGTCCGTTGTTGCCGTTATTAAGCAGGCAAATCAGCGTGGAGAAGCCGAGCGAGCCGGACATCAGCACCGCTTCGTTGTGGGTGGCGGTGGTTTTCTGGCCGAGCTGGACGACGAGTTGCACCGCCTTCTCGAATTCCTCCTCGGTCAGATGCACGTCGCGCGCAAACGCGTGCAGATGCTTCACCAGCGCAGTGAGAATTTCGCGCAGGCGCGGGTCCGCCGTGTTCTTGAACGCGTCCACCACCACGTCGGTGACGTCTTCCTGCCGCCGGATGAGCATGTCTTTAGTCCCGCCTATTGCGCAGTTTGTTCATGAAAGAACTCATATATCTTTCGCGCCGTCTCGGCATTAATTCCGGGCACCTGGGCGAGATCGGGCAGGCTGGCGCGCTCGATCGCTTTTAGGGTGCCGAAATGGCGCAGCAGCGCGCGCTTGCGGGTCGGCCCGATGCCCGAAATTTCCTGCAAGCCGGCCTCGCGGATGTCCTTCTTGCGCCGCGTGCGGTGCGAGCCGATGGCGAAGCGGTGCGCCTCGTCGCGCAACCGCTCGATGAAATAGAGCAGCGGGTCGCGCGGCGGCAGCTTGAACGGCGCGCGGCCGGGCATGAAGAAGGTCTCGCGCCCGGCGTCACGGTCCGGCCCCTTGGCGATGGCGACCAGCGGCAGGTCGGTCACGCCCAGTGCGGCGAGCGTTTTGGTCGCCGCACTGAGTTGCCCCTGCCCGCCGTCGATCAGTACCAGATCGGGCCAGGGTTGTTCGTCGCCCTCGCCCGGCTCGCCGGTCAGCACGGCCGCCAGCGCATCGTCGGCCGATAAGCGCGGGTTCTCCTCAAGCAGCCGCTTGAATCTCCGCTGCAACACCTCGCGCAACATGCCGTAGTCATCGCCCGGCGCGATATCCGC
>JGI20175J14863_1000069_pt1 | contig 17314 bp, 15 predicted proteins | sample NGESurdeep072012_2_FD_14863 | JGI IMG/M metagenome (IMG submission 14863)
GGCCTTAACATTGGGTGCAGGGGTTATCGGTCTGCCGCGCCCAAGTTTGAATCCATCTTGCGACGCTAACGGCAAGATACAAGGGCTCCCCCCGCTCTTAATACTGGCCAGCCGTGCCAACGGCCCATCGCGTAGTCGTGAAAAGATGCGCTGCGCAGATTTTCGCGTCTTCTCAATGCGGGTGCAGGGGCCGCAGCCCCTGCCGCTCACCGCGGAGGTGATTCTTCCTTATTCCTCGTTCTCGCAACAAACTGTTCTTTGCGTAACGGGACGCGCGCCGCATCTGCTCGCGCGCCCCTTAGAACATCCGTTTTCCTCTGTCATCCTGAANGCGGAGCCATCAAATTGGCAAACGCTCTCAAACATCGCAATCAACTGGCGGTTATCGCGCCGCGNCCTGCGGCGCGACNAACATCTTTCAGCGATCGGATCGCCGCTATCGCCGAGCTGGGCGCCGGGACGGTCGCGGCTGAGCGATGCGCGATCGCCTTTCTCGCCAGTGGTGCGGGCGCCGACGAAGTAGTGTGCGCGCCGCACGGAGATTCGCGATGGGACGCGGTGGTGAATGCGGTCCTGGTTGCGCTCGACAATCGGCTCGGTGACGCGGTCGCGGAATACGGGTTGAAGCGGGCGCGCAGAGCGCCGGGTTCCATCGAATCGATTGAAAGGGTTGCGCTGAACGCGCGGGAAATCGACGCAATCGCGCGGGTCGAAAAAATAGACGGGCGCCAGATAGCCGCGTCGGCGTTCACTGACGGCGTGAGCGCGGTGCGAATCGCGATGGTGGCGCGGGCAGATCGCGCCCGCGGCGAACTTGAAGTATCGCTTGAACTTTTGGCGCGCGCGGTCTTCGGCGAAATGGATCTCGCCGCGGCGCGCGCGTCGCTTGAATTCTGGCGGACCCACGGCGCCGAAAGCGGCCGTCAGGCCGCTGACGCAAAGCGGGAGCTGGTGCAAGAGCGGGCCGCCACCAATCGCCTGGACGAGGCGGTTGCGGCGGCGCGGGGTGCGCCGCCGAACCAACGATTCAGCCGCTTCGGCGAGCTCGTCGCGAGCGGGGCCGGCTTCGACCAATGGGTGGTTGCGGTCGCGGACGGTGGCGAGTTGACAGTGGCCGCATCGTCGTCCGGGCACAAGGAATTCAATTTGGGCGAGGCGGGCAGCGCGCTCGGGGAAAGTTTCCGGCGCCGTATCGTGATTGCGCGCTGGCGCGATCGCGACGCGGCTATCGTCGATCGCGCCAAACAATTTGCCGAAGACAGAATTTTCGGTGGTTCGTATGTGTGTATCCCGTTCGAGGCCGGCGCGATCGCGCTGGCCTCGCGCGACGGGCGCGCGTCCGCGGCGACGGCGGCGGCGATTGTCGAGCGGCTGGCTCCATTTGCAGCGAGCTGGGTGATGGAGCGGGAGGCATCGCGGCGCAGCCTCCTGGCGCGCCAGCTTGCGCTCAGAGTGTTTGCTGCGATCGACGAGGAGCGCGCCAGAATCGCGCGCGACCTGCACGACGATCAGGCGCAGTTGATTGCGGCGGCGAAAATCGCGCTCGATGGCAAGCGCGAGGCGGCGCGCGCAATCTTCAAGCAGATCGAGGAGGAGTTGCGCCGCAAGACGCGCGAACTTCGTCCTGTCACGATCGGAGACGCTTCGCTCGACGAGGCAATCGAGCGCGAGTTTGCGCGGCTGCATCGCGCGGGCATCACGGCGAAATTAGTTCACCTGGTTCGCGATGGCGCGGCGAAGAAAATCTCGCGCCCGGTGCAGCAGCTATGCTTCCAGGTCGTTCGCGAGACCCTGTCCAACGTGATTCGGCACGCGCGCGCGAAGTCGGTCCAAATCACGATCGACAGCACCGATGCCCCCGCGCGCGTCTCGGTTACTGACGACGGCTGCGGCATCGGCGCCGGCATCAAGGGCGAGGGGACGGGCCTGGCGGGTGTGCGGGAGCGGCTGGAGTTGATGGGCGGGAGCTTGACGGTGGAATCGCGGGCNGGCCGCACGACAGTCGTCGCCGAAATCCCGGAGTCCGCGTGATGGAAGATCACCGGCGGATTCGCGTGCTGCTCGCCGATGACCATCGGATCTTTCGCGAGGCGCTGCGGATGGTGCTCGCGGCCGAGTGCGACGTGGTCGCGGAGGCGTCCGATGGCGAACAGGCCGTCGCGATTGCCGCGCAACTGAAGCCGGATGTGGTGGTGATGGACATCGGGATGCCGGGAATCGGCGGACTTGCCGCGGCGCGTCGAATCGCCAAGGAAGTGCCGGCGTGCAAAGTGCTGGTGCTCAGCCAATACGAAGACGAGGAATACGTGCTGGAGGCGTTTGGCGATGCGGGCTGCGCGGGCTACGTGGTCAAGACCGACGCGGCGGCCGAATTGCTCAGCGCAGTGCGGGCAGTTCACTTGGGGCGGCGCTACCTGAGCCCCACGATCGCGCCGATCGTGCTCGCGCGGCTGCGCAGTGGCGCGCCTGCGAACGCGTCGCGCGCGGCGAATCCGACCCCACGGGAGCGCGAAGTGCTCAAGCTGATAGGCGAGGGCGCGACTACCAAGGAGGTCGCGCAACGACTCGGCATCAGCGTCAAAACCGCGCAAGCGCATCGCGACAACCTCAAGCAGAAGCTCGAGCTGCGCTCGACGGCGGCAATAGTGCGATACGCGATCAAGCACAAACTGATTCGCATCGATTGAGCACGGCGCGCCAACCGAGTAACAATCCGCAGCCGGAGCAGCTTAACGATGGCAGAAATGGAAGAAATGGGACTCTTCGAGGCAATTTACTCGGCGCGATCGCTCAGGCGATTCAAGCCCGATCCGGTTCCCGACGAGGTAATCACCAAGGTGCTTGACGCGGCGATTCGCGCGCCGTCGGGCAGCAACCAACAGAGTTGGGAGTTCATCGTCATCAAGGACGCGGCGCAGCGCAAAAAGATCGGCGACGTGTATCGCAAGGGCGGCGGAATTTTGATGGCGCTCTATGCCAATCGCGTCAAGCCCGCGCACATGAGCGAGGACGCCTACCGGAGACTGAGGGCGTCGGCGACCTACCTTGTCGATCACATGGCCGACGCCCCGGTGCTGTTGATCGCGTGCCTGAAACAGACGGAGCCGGCGGGAGCGCCGCCCAAGCTTGCGCCCGAGGTGGCTGCGGCGATGAAGAGCATGGCGCGGATCTCAGGCTCGAGCATCTATCCCGCCGTGCAGAACATTATTCTCGCCTGCCGCGGACTGGGTCTCGGCACGGTGCTCACGACGATTCACGCCTATTTCGAAGACGAGGTGAAGGCGATATTGGGGCTGCCGCCCGAAGTGCAGACGTACGCGCTGATGCCGATCGGATATCCGCAGGGAAAGTTCGGACCGATCAAGCGCCGGCCCGTTAGCGAGGTCGCGTACCTGGACAAATACGGCAACCATTGGAAGAGCTGAGCGCGGCGGGAATTATCGGCGCGGTTCATTCCGTAGATCTTCGGTGACTTTGCCGGCGAGGTGCCGGACCTGGTCGTGTTGCGAGAGCAATGAGGCGAGCACCGCGGGGTCGGGCTTGCCGCCGAGGCGGTACGCGTCGGCGGCGTGCGCAAATCGTTCGTAGGCGTTCAGCAGCTTCACGAAATCGCGATGCGAGCGCAGCGACGACTCGCGGGGCGTCGATGATGAGAACGCGTTGGCCTTGTTGAAGGCGTAATAGAACTCGCCCATCTCCTCGGACGACAGTTGGCGATCGTCGAGCTTGAAATAAGTGCGGCAGTAGTCCGCCAGCTTGTCGGACAGATCGGAAAGCAGCGACACGTTCGCCGTCATCGTGCGATGGTAGTCGGACGAATAGCATGCGGTGGCCGCAGCGATGGCAATCGCGAGAAAAAAGACGGGCCGGCGAAGAGCGGCCCGCGGCAATGATGTCAACAAAACACGACCACGCCGTTTCAGCCGAGATACTCTTTGAAGAACGCGATGGTCCTGGCCCACGCCTCTTTGGAATGCACGGGATGGAACGACGGACGATCGTCGCACATGAAGCCGTGATCGGCGTCGGGGAAAAAGACCACCTCGGCCGGCTTGCCGGCCTTCTTGAGCGCGTCGCGAAATTCGTCAACTTCAGTGATCGGAATGAACTTGTCCTTGCCGCCGAAGAAGGCCAGCACCGGGGCGTTGAGACCGTCGACGTATTCGATGGGCGGTTTCACGCCCGGCTGCCGCGGCTTCACCATCCCGCCACCGTAATACGGCGCGGTGGCTCTGACCGCGGGGTTGCGGCACGCGGTCATGAAAGCGACGCGTCCGCCCATGCAGAATCCGACGGTACCGACCGCGGGCTTGACTTCCTTCAACGCCTTGAGGTGATCGATCGCGGCGCCCATGTCCGCGACGATTTGATCATCGTTGACCGAGCCCATCAGGCGAAAGGCGCCGGGCAAATCGTTGTAGGCGACGACGTTGTTGGGTTGGCGAAAGTAAAGATTTGGAGCGATCGCGATGAAGCCTTCGGCCGCGAATTGATTCGTGATGCGTCTGATTTGATCGTTGAGGCCGAACGCTTCCATCACGACGACCAGCGCGGGATACGGACCTCCGGAAGCGGGACGCGCCAGATGCGCCGGCATCATCTCGGCGCCGGTACGAATCGATACTTCATTCGAGACGACTTCCATGATTGAAACCTCCCTAAAAGGATTCCCATCCGCCGGCAAGCGGGTCGCGATCCCGAATCGCGTTTGACGCTATCGCCGACCCGGCGATCTTTCTCGCATACATCGAGGCCCGGCTCAAGTGAAAGAGTTCGACGAGGCGCCCGCATAAGAAATTTCACTTTTTCAGTTTTTCACCTTTCACTGCCGCCCGCGCCGTCTCGCGCCGACCCGCCGCGCGCCGCTAGTATTGCTCCGCCGGTCGATCAATCCGCGTGCCCGGCCTGATATTGCGATGATCCCGCTTCGCGACAACGCCGCGCCGCGCCGCCTGACTCCAATCAACGCCGCGCTGATCGCCGCGAACATCGCAGTGTTCGTCTACGAACTGTCGCTCGGCGCGCGCGTAACAGCCTTCGTGGGCAGATTCGCGATGGTCCCGGCGGCGGTCACGCGTGCGCTCTCGACAAATGCGCTTGCATTGCACGAGCTGGCCGCGCATCGCAGCCTCGGCGCGCCCGCGCCGTTGATGACGACAGTCACGTCGATGTTTATCCACGGTGGTTTCTGGCACGTCGCGGGCAACATGCTGTATCTGTTCATCTTCGGCGCCGCCGTCGAGTATCGGATGGGCGCGGCGCGGTACCTAATCTTTTATCTCGCTGCGGGAATCGCCGCGGCGCTGGCGACGGTGTGGATCGCGCCCGAGTCGAGCGTGCCCGTGATCGGCGCGAGCGGCGCGATTGCCGGAGTGCTNGGCGCGTACTTCATTTTNTACCCGCGCGGGCGCATCCTGACGATTATTCCGATNTTCATTTTCGTCCAGTTCGTCGAAATTCCGGCGGTCATTTACCTGNTGNTCTGGTTCGCGGTGCAGCTCTACGCGGGACTCGAAGAAGGCGGGCGCGCGNCGNCGATGGCGGGNGGAGTNGCNTGGTGGGCGCACGTGGGNGGCTTCATGTTCGGAGTAGCGCTTGGTCCGATGCTCGCGGTGAATCGTCCGCGCCGGCGACGATCGGGTTAGCCGATTGTGCATTAACTGTGGACGGTGTGGTGACAACCGTTGGCTTGTGGATCGAGTAATAGTTGTAAGCGGTCACTGCATGGGAAATAATTTGCGCTCCTGAAATTCAGAGCGCGCGGTCGGGAGGTGGTGGTCAGGTGGCGGTTTCTTCGGACGATATTCTAAAGCGCGTTCCTCCGCAGAATCTCGAAGCAGAACAATCGGTGCTGGGCGCGATTCTGCTCGACAACGACGCGATTAACCACGCGCTCGAAATCCTTGCGGCTGAAGAATTCTACCGCGAGTCGCATCGCGAGATCTTCCGCTCGATGGCGGAGCTCACCGACCACAGCCAGCCGGTCGATGCGATCACGCTGACTGACGCGCTGCGCACCAAGGGCGCGCTCGAACAGATCGGCGGCCCGGCCTACATCGCGGAACTGGCTTCGATCGTGCCGACCGCGGCGAATGTCGCGCACTACGCGCGCATCGTGCACGAGAAGGCCGTGCTGCGCAGCCTCGCCTCGATCGCGACTGACATCGCAAGTTCTTCCTACGAGGCGCCGTCCGACGTGGACGGTTTCGTGGACGAAGCCGAGCATCGCATCTTCGAGATTTCCGAGCGGCGGATTAAGCCGTCGTTCCACACGATGCCCGAGCTGACGCGCGAGTCGCTGAAGATCCTCGAGCGGCTGTACGAAAACCGCGAGATGATCACCGGCGTGCCGAGCGGGTTCGTCGATCTCGATCGCATCACGGCGGGCTTCCAGCCGTCGGACCTGATTATCATCGCGGCCCGTCCGAGCATGGGCAAAACGGCGCTGGCGCTGAACATAGCGGCTTACGCGGCGATGGACGCGGACCCGCCGATGGGGGTTGCGTTTTTTTCGCTCGAAATGTCGAAGGAGCAGCTCGTGCTGCGCATGTTGTGCTCGGAGGCGCGGGTGGACAGCGCGCGCGCGCGGCAGGGATTTCTCGGAGAGCGCGACTTTCCCAAGCTCGCGCAGGCGGCGGCGCGGCTGTCGGAGTCGAACATCTATATTGATGACTCGTCGGACACGACGTCGATCACGCTCAAGGCGAAATGCCGGCGTCTCAAGCGCGAGCGCGCCAAGAACCTGGGCCTGATAATCGTCGATTATCTNCAGCTGATGAGATCNGCGCGGCCCGGCGAGTCGCGCGAAAAAGAAATCGCGGAAATCTCGCGCTCGCTCAAAGCGCTGGCGAAAGAACTCAAGGTTCCGGTGATCGCGCTCTCGCAGCTCAACCGGCAGGTCGAGTCGCGCGAGAATCGCCGTCCGATGCTGGCGGATCTGCGCGAGTCGGGCGCGCTCGAACAGGACGCCGACGTGATCGCGTTCATCTACCGCGAGGAAATGTACAAGGGCAAGGAGAGCAAGGAGCCGGGCGTGGCCGAGGTGATCGTTGCCAAGCAGCGCAACGGCCCCACCGACACCGCGAAGCTGACCTACATCAGCAACTACACGCGCTTCGAGAACTACACGCCGGAAACCGGCGTTTTTGAAGATACCGGCGTCTAGAATGAATCCAGTTCGTCTGCCATTGGTTCTTGTTTGGTCATTGGATGCGACGCCTTTACGGTTAGCGCCGGCTTGGGTGCTTTGTCGATCTTGTAATCCTCGAACGTGAACTGATCGATCGCAAACGGCAGTCCCTCCGAGGCCGGGAACGACGGCGCGTCGCAGACCTGGAAATGCAAATGCGGCTCCGATGAATTGCCGGTATTGCCCAGATGTGCGAGCACGTCGCCGCGTGAACGGTGTCGCCCGCCTTGACCTTGAGCGTGCCGGGCCGCAGATGCGCGTAGGCGGCGAAGTATCCCTCGCTGAGCTCCTGGATGATGTGATTGCCGGCGAGAGTCTCGTACGTAATCGGCGCCGCGATCTTGCCGCGGTTGGGGACGTTCTCGGGAATCCCGTCCTTCACTTCGACGATCTTCCCGTCCGCGACCGCGCGAATCTCCTGATCCCACGCGTGATAGCTGCTGTTCTTGTGCTCGTCGCCGGTAAACGATTTGCCGTCGCCGCCAAGCTGAATCCAGTCGATCGCATAGCGCTGGCCGATGTGAGGCGGTCCGTTCACGGGGATCATGGCGCGGCGATGCGCCGAAGTGTTGGAGGGGCCGTTGGCGGCGAGCCAATTTTTACCGCGAAGCGGAGAGCGAATCACGATCGGGTCGTCCGAATTTATTTCGAGCGCGGAGGCGTGAATGGTTCCGGAGCCGCTGCGCTCGCCGTGCTGTTCGATCGTAATCGCGGTATCGAAAGTGTCCGGATCGTCCTGGCCGGGAGCCCAATCGGCAAAGATAAAGAAGACGCCGGTCTGGCCAGGCTTGAGACTCGGATCGTTGGGCTTGGAGGCATCGCCGCCGCTGGCCGGCACGAACATCGCGGCCAGTTGCTTGCCGATTGCCGACTGAGTCACGACAACATCCTCGCCGTCTTTTCCATTCACTTCGAGCTTGGTGATTTTGAGCGCGGTCGTGCCGAAATTCGTGACGTATAACTCGTAGGCCGAATGGCGGTGGCCGGCGCCGTCGAGGATTTGCGCCGCGGGCGGCCACGGCGTCGCGACGACGCGCATGTAGAGCGGGTCATTTTCTGGCGCCGGGGGCGGCTTTTGCTGTGCGAACGACGATCCCGCGAATGCAAGCGAAGTAATCGCTACGAGAATCAACAGGCCGGATCGATACATCGTCTATTTCTCCTGCGGTCGAGAGCGGCGACACGTCAGTGCGGGGTTTCGTCGTCGTCAGATGTTCCAGGGCCGGAGTCGTCCGGTTCTTCCGCCACGTCCGACGCGGCGGCATCATCCGAGGACGCCGGCGCAATCGCGGCGGAATCCTCCGGATGAGTCTCGATGCCCTCCACCGGCCCGGTTGTCGCCTGCTCGACGGCGCGCTCGATCTCGCGGAACTCCGAAAGGTCGGGCAGGCTTTCGAGATTTTTCAGTCCGAACAATTCGAGGAACTCATCGGTGGTCTCATAGACCATCGGGCGCCCCGGTGCGTCCTTGCGCCCGGCAATCTTGACGAGCCGCCGTTCGAGCAGCGTTTCGAGTACGCCTCCCGTGTCAACGCCGCGCAACTGTTCTATCTCCGGGCGCGTGATCGGCTGTCGATAAGCGATTATCGCGACGGTCTCCATCAGCGGGCGGCTAAGACGCGGCGGCTTGGCGGCGAGCAGCTTGCGAACGTAGCTGGCGTGGTCCTTCGGCGTTCGCATCTGGTAGCCGCCGGCGACCTCGTCGATCACGATACCGCGGTTTTGGGCGATGTACTCAGTAGCCATCACGGCCAGCGCCTTTTGCACCGTCGCACGCGGGAGGTCGTCGAAGACCGCGGCCAGCCGCGCGATCGAGACCGGCTCGCCGGCCGCGAACAGCAGGCTCGCGAGAATTGATTTCAGACGCTCTTCTTCCACTAAGCCTCCGTTCGTCCGGCAGCGCCGAGCTCGAGAAAAATCGGGCCGAAGCGCGCTTCCTGAAATGCGCGAACTTCGCGCCGGCGTATCAACTCGAGCAGCGCCATGAAGGTTGCGATCACTAGCGATCGATCGCCCGCATCCTCGAACAGCGCGGCGAACTGGACTCGTCCCGCGCCCTCCAGCGCACGCATTATCCGCGGGATACATTCCGCCACCGGGATGTCGCGCAGCTCGATGGCGCGCGGGGTCTTGTCGGCGATGCGCTTGAGCACTGCGCCAATCGCCTCGACCAGGTCGAAAATCGTAACCGTGTACTGTTTCGCGTCCGCGTCTTCGGGCGCGCTCTCGCCGGGCGTGGCGAACACGTCGCGGCCGAGCAGGGCGCGCTCGGCGAGCTTCTCAGCCGCCTCGCGATAGCGCTGATATTCCAGCAGCCGTTCGATCAGGTCGCGCTTGAGCTCCTCGGCTTCCTCGGTGTCGGCGAGCTCCGGATGCGGCAGCATTGCGAACGACTTGATCAACAGCAGCGTCGCCGCCATCACGAGGTACTCGCCCGCCACGTCGAGGTTCAACTGGTCGAGCAATTCGAGCCATGCCAGGTACTGTTCGGTGATTACGCTGGCGGCGACTTCGTGCGGGTCGAGCTCGGCGCGCTTGAGCAAATGCAGCAGCAGGTCGAGCGGGCCCTCGTAAATCGGGAGCCGGAAGCGGACCCCGGCGTCGGCTCCGAGTCTGGGCGGCGTGCTGGATTCGTTTTCGTTGCTCACAGTTGCACCATCCAGGAGATCGCACCCAGCGCCATGTTTATGACCGGATAAATCGCGACATCCAGCCAATGCGTATACAGCAGCAACAGCAATATAAGGAAGCCATAACGCTCGGTCTTTGCGTAGGCGTGCGCGGCCGCGAGCGGCAGGATGCCGAACAGCACCCGCCCGCCGTCCAGTGGCAGCACGGGCAAGAGATTGAAGACCCCCAGTTCGACATTGACAATCACCGACGCCTGCATCATCCGAGCAAGCGGTTCGACGACGGTCGGGCCGAGCGAGCCGTGCAAAAAGGCCGGCATTACCCGCAGCACAAGTCCGCTCACGACTGCCAGCACGAAGTTCGTCAGCGGCCCGGCGGCCGCTACCTTCATCATTCCGGTCCGCCCGCCGCGCAACACGCGGAAATCGACGGGGACCGGCTTCGCGTAGCCGAGCACGGGCATACCAAACAGATACAGTGCGAACGGCAGGATAATCGTCCCAAAGAGATCGACGTGTGAAATCGGATTCAGCGTGAGCCGTCCGGCGCGAAGAGCGGTATCGTCGCCGAGGCGCAGCGCCACCACGCCATGCATCACCTCGTGCGCGATGATCGCGAAGATGATCGGCGGCGCGACTATGCAGATGGTCGCGATGGTTCCGCTCAGATCGCCCAAGTCAGTCCGTGCCTTCCCCCACGCTCGCACGGGTCGCGCGCGGATGAAACGTGCGATGCACCTTGCGCAAGTGGCTCTTGGAGAGATGGGTGTAAATTTGCGTGGTCGAGATGTCGCTGTGGCCGAGCATCTCCTGCACGGCGCGCAGATCGGCGCCGCCCTCGAGCAGATGCGTGGCGAAGCAATGGCGCAAGGTATGCGGGCTGACCCATGCCAGGCGCGGGTCGGCGGCGGCCCATCCTTTGAGCGCCTTGAAAAATCCCTGCCGGGTCATGGCGCGGCCGAGCCTCGTAATGAAAACCGCGGAGACGCGGCGCGGAACTTTTTTTATGGCGCGCATCCCGTCGCCGGCCGGATTCAGAATTTCATCGCGCCGCTCCAGGTAGGCCTTCAGCGCGCGAATCGCGGCGCCACCCATCGGCACCATCCGCTCCTTACTGCCCTTGCCGAGCACGACGACGGCGCCGGCCGCGAGATTTACCTGATGCAGTTGCAACCCGACCAGTTCCGAAACGCGCAGTCCGCATCCGTAGGCAATTTCGAGCATCGCGCGGTCGCGCAATCCGCGGGCATCGTGCGCATCGATCGAGGCGATGAGATTTTCAACGTCGCCGGGCGACAGGGTGCGCGGGAGTTTGCGCGGATGCGGCCTTAGCTTCAAGGCCGGCGCGGGATCGCGTTCGATGATTTTCTCGTCCACCAGCTCGCGTGCGAGCCCGCGCAGACTGGCGAGATGGCGGCGCTGCGAACTGACCGCCAAGCCGCGATCCGCGAGCGCTTCGAGGTACGCGGTCAGGGTGGCGGCGTCGAGTTGCGCCGGCGTCAGCCCGATCTTGCGGCACCACGATTGAAAAACGCCGAGGTCATGCGCGTATGCGTCCATCGAATAGCGGCTGAGCCCGCGCTCGACGGCNTGGCGCGACAGATGGCGATCGATCAGCTCGTCCCAGCCCGCGGCGCTCACGCGGTTGCTCCTTCGGCGGGATTCTGTTCGACCTTTTCGAGCAAGGCGGCGCGCAGCTCCCGCATCCGATCGAGATCTTCGATTTTTCCGCCCGCGCGATCGCTCACGTAAAAGACATCGAGCGCCTGATCGGCGTTGGTCGAGATGCGCGCGAGGTGAATCAGCAGGCCGAGCCGGTAGAGCGTGTGGGTGATCGCGAACAGCAGTCCGACGCGATCCTGGGTGAATACGTCAATCACGGTGAACTGCTCGGAGGTGCGATTGTCCACCGTGACCTCAGTCGGCACGTGGCGCACGAACTTGCGGCCGGCGCTCTGCACGTGATGCGCCGCGGCGACGAGAGCCGCGATATCCTGCTGGCCGGTGATGACGCGCTCGAGGTCGTGCTCGACGCGCAGCCAGCGGTCCTCTTCCATCGCCATCGAGCCGGTGCCCATCTGATGCGACACGCGAAACACGTCCATCGCGATGCCGTTGGTGCGGGTGGTGATTCGGGCCGACAGGATATTGAGATTGTTGGCGGTCAGCGCGCCCGCGATCATCGAGAACAGTCCCGGCTGATCGCGCGTCACGACGATAAACTCGCTGAACTCCAGTTCGGGGAAATGCCTGATGCGGCAGACCAGCGGGCGCTCCTCGATCGAGCGCATCAAGTCGAAGTGCAGCGCAATGTCGGCTTCGGGCACGGTGAAGAAGTAGCGGTCGGGCATCTGGTCGAGGAACGCGGTGACGGCGGAATCCGGCGCGGCGGCGGCGAGCAGGGTCGCGCGGACGGCAGCTTTGACGGTAGCCAGCCGGCGCGCGGGATCGACCGCCTCGTGATCGCCCTGTTCGAGAACCTTGAGCGCTCGCATGTAGAGATCGCCCAGCAGCATGTCGCGCCAATTGTTGTAAACTTTCGGCGCCACCGCGCGCATGTCGGCATAGGTGAGCAGGTAGAGCGCCTTGAGGCGATCGATCGAGCCGACGGTGCGGGCAAATTCCTCGACGGTAGTGTGATCGTCAAGGTCACCCTTCTGCGCGATCTGGGACATCATCAGATGGTTGCGGACGAGGAACACGACCAGGTCGATTTCCTCGCTGTTCAGTCCAAGCCGCTGCGACACTTGCGCGGTCAGGCCGGCGCCGCGCTCATGATGGTCATGGCCGTGGCCCTTGCCGATGTCGTGCAGCAGCAGCGCAAGGAACACCAGCGGCAGGTGGTCGAGTTCGCGCACGACCTCGGTGAGCAGGGGAGTGGAATCCTTGAACTCGCCCGTGCGCAGGCGTTCGAGTTCGCGCGCCGCAACCAGCGAATGCCGGTCAACGGTGTAGATATGGTAGAGGTCGTGCAGAACGCGCGCGTAGAGGTTGCCGAACTCGGGGATTATCGCGCCGAGCACGCCCGACAGATGCATCGCCTCGAGCGTTTCGGCGACGCGCCAGTGCGCCGACAGAATCTTCATCAGCGCGGCACCGACGCGCGGGTCTTTGCGCATCTCGTCGTCGATCAATTCAAGATTGTCACGCACCAACTGGTACCCGCTGCCTGAGAGGCTCACGTTCTGCGCCTGGCAGTCCGCGTAGATCGTGATCAGGTTGAGCGGATCGCGTTTGAAAAAATCGGGCTCGGCGATGCTCAGCAGATTGCCCTGAACGATTACCCCGGGGCGAATCTTGCGGGTCGGCGTGCGCCGAAAAAATCTCCCGCCGCGACCGGTCTCGACCACCCGCGCGATCAAGCCTTCGGCAAAGCGATGCACCGTCGAGGCGTGCTGGTAGTACGCGCGCATCAAAGCGGAACCCGCCGCCTGTCCCGCCTCGGGCTTGAAGCCCAGCATCGGCTCGATCCGTTCCTGCATCTCGAAGGTGATCTGATCGAAGTGGCGCCCGGCCAGAAAATGCAGCGAATTGCGCACCCGCCAGAGAAAGTCGCGCGCCTCGATCACTTCGGCCGCTTCGGGCTCGGTGATGACGGCCCTTTGCACCAGCTCCTCGAGCGAATGCACTTTGTATTTGACCTTGGCCAGCCACATCGCGGTGTGAAGATCGCGCAGCCCGCCTTCGCCTTCCTTGATCTGAGGCTCGAGCAGGTAAATCGAATCGCCGTACTGGGCGTGACGTTTGCGGCTTGCTTCGAGCTTGGTGGTGAAGAACTTGTCCTGGTTGCGATTGAGCACGTCGGCGATGAGCAGATTGTCGAGATCGGCGTAAAGCTTTTCGTCGCCGCATAAGAACCGCGCGTCGAGGAGCGCGGTTTTTTCCTTCAGGTCCTCGTTCGCCAACCGCACGCATTCTTTGGCCGTGCGAACCGCGTATCCGACCGTGAGACCTGCGTCCCAAAGCGCGCGCAACATTATTTCGGTGACAATTTCGGCGTATGGACCGAGCTTGTAATCGTGCAGAAAGAGCAGATCGACGTCGGATTGCGGGTTCAGTTCACCGCGCCCGTAGCCGCCGCGCGCTACCACCGCAATTTTCTGGTTGAGCTTGGTAAATCGCCGGCCATGTTCCGCGTCCGCGTAATGGAACAGCGCACGCAGAAGATCGTCCATCGCCGCCGTCATCGCGTTCACGATCTCGCCGCCGGTCGCGCCGGCGAAATGGCGCTCGGCGAGCTCGGCGCGGATCGATTCGAGATAGGCGCGGGCATTGGCGCCGGGGGTCTTGCTCGCGGCGAATTGCGCGAGCAAGGCCTCCTGCCCGCGCGGGCCGCGCGGCGAAGACTCGGCAATTAGCACAGGCTCGGCGCGATTCGCGCCCGTGACGAGGCTCACAGATTTCCCACCGCCAGATCGGCGTTGAAGTAATGCGCTACTGCCGTGGCGACCGCGCTCGCGAGCACGTCCTGGTAATCCGCCGACGCCAGCCGCGTGGCTTCACCGGCGTTCGACATGAAGCCGCATTCGACCAGCACGGCCGGCATATGCGCGCCGACCAGTACGTAAAATGGTCCCATCTTCGCTCCCAGCGCGTTCACCTTCAGTCCAAGTCCGGCATCGAGATCGGCGACCGTCTGCGCGTCGATCATCCTGGCCACAGAGGCCGCTTCCGACGCCTTATAGTTCTGGCGCAAGTCGGTCAGGATGTAGTTTAAGTTGGAGGCGNCCGGTGCGCCATAGCCGTCGGCGCCGCCGTTCTCCATTCGCGCCAGCCGAATCGTCGCCCGGTCGGTGGTGTTGTTCAGGTAATAGGCTTCGATTCCCGTCGTGTAGGTATTCGGACTCGAATTGAGGTGGATTGAAACGAACAGGTCCGCGCCCGCGCGATTAGCAATTCGGGTGCGCTCGGCGAGGCTGATAAATACGTCGCTCGAGCGCGTCATCTCGGCGCGGATGCCGCGGGCTTCCAGAGCGGCTTTCAGCCGCGTCGCGATTTGGAGGGCGAGGTCCTTCTCCACTGCGCCGGCCGACGATTGCGTGCCGGGATCGTAGCCGCCGTGACCCGGATCGATCATCACCAGAAAATGACCCGGCTGACGATTGTCTTCACTCACATTCGAGGGCACGGGCGCGATTGGTTGCGCGAGAGATTCGGCACGAGGGTGCGGCGCGGGCGCGAATGCGACCGCGCGCGCGACCGGCGGAGCGGGGCGGCGCGGGGCGTCGTTGTGAACGATCATCGGTGCCGCGATATTCGGGTCCGCGCCCGTGGATGCGACCCGCAACACTATTTCATTTCTGCCTCTCAACCGCGCGATCGCGTAGTCGGCCTTGCCGATCACCTCGACGACGATTCGCGACTTGCCGCCGGGCGACTCGATCGCCCGGACGCCCGCGATTGGCGCCGTTTCATAGCCGAACAGCGGGCGCGGAGGGATCGCGATGCGCGTGCGCGCCAGCTGGATCCAGAGTTCGCTGCCGTGCGTGCTGAGATCGAGCCGTGGAGCGGGTCCGCTGAATCCGAAATGGATTTCGAGAGTCGTGCCGCGATGCTCGATTCGCGCGGAGGTCAGCGCTGACCCAGGAAGACCGGCGCCGACAACGACAGGGGCAACCATCGCGCCGATAGTCGCCGCCGCGACCGCAACCGCCATCATTCTCCGCATCACCGCAACCCTACCCAGCATCCAAGGATAGCCGCCGCTTGGGGCAATCGCCACGCCCCGCCAGCGCTTGCGCGGCCAGCCCTTGTTTTTCTTTCTTACTTCTCTTGCTTGAGGCGCGTGTCCCGATTCCCTTTCCTAAACCAGCTCGATCAAGACGCGGCGGCCGACTATCGCTGCCGCCCTCTGCAGGCTGGAAAGCGTGATGTCGTTTTTTGGATCGAGCAGGCGGTCAACCTGGCTGCGACTTGTCTTGAGCCGCGCGGCCATCTTGTTCTTGGAGATTCTCTGTTTCCTCATGGCCTCGGCGAGCTGCCACGCGACGACCTCCTTGACCGCGTGTGCTTGCGCCTCTTCAAAGATGCCCTCCTTCTTGAGGAAATCATCGATACTGGAGCCCATATGTTTCTTGCTCATCGCAAGAGCCATTCTCGCTACTTAGCCAACCTCCCATCAAGCCCCTGCTTCGTGATTCGTTCTCCTGAACTAAAAAACGTTTCACGTGAAACGTTTTCATCAAAACCCCAACAGCACAGGAGCATTTTCGACCACTTCTTAAAAATTTGACTGCCATTGCGCAATGCCGGATCCGGGTTTCTTCGCTTCGCTCTAGAATGACACGAAAACAGAGCCACCACTTCTCCCCTTAACCCTCCCAACAGGGCTCAGGGCAATGTCCTGAAGGTTGTTGAGATTTGAGTGGCGGCGTTCCTCGCCCGATCGGAAGATCGGGTTGGGTAATAGGAGGAGGCCGCCATGAGCAAGAATGCCAAGAGCAAGGATGAAAGGAAAGCCGCGGGCGCAGGACAGTTGTGGCTGCGGTTGCCGGGAATGGTGCGCGATGCGCTGTACGACACGGTGATCGGAGCGGGTCTGGCGTGCGTGGATGAAGTGCTGGAAGCGGAGCGGGCGGCATTGTGCGGGGCGCGCTACGCGCATCAGGCCGGTCGCCAGGCGCTGCGGGGGGGACACGTAGCCAGTTCGCTGGTGCTGGGGGGACGGCGGGTGGCGGTGAACCGGCCGCGGGTGCGCCGGGCTGCGGGTGGCGAGCTTAAGTTGCCGAGCTGGCGGCAGTGGAGCGCGCGCGACCCGCTGGAGGAGCGGGCCTTGGAGCAGATGGTGCTGGGAGTATCGACCCGGCGCTATGCGCGCTCCTTGGAGCCGCTGCCGGCAGGGATCGCGGCCAGGGGCGTCAGCAAGAGCGCGGTGAGCGAGCGGTTCGTGTACGGCACCGAGCGCAAGCTGGCGGAACTGATGAGCCGCGAGCTGGGCGGGCTTAAGCTGGCAGCGGTGCTGATCGACGGGGTGCATTTCGGCGCGCACGTGGTGCTGGCGGCGGTGGGGGTCGATGAGCGCGGCGGCAAGCACGTGCTGGGCCTGCGCGAAGGGGCGACCGAGAACGCGGCGGCGGCGCGGGCCTTGCTCGCCGACCTGGCCGAGCGCGGACTCGAGATGAGCCGCTCGATACTGGTGGTCATCGACGGGGCCAAAGCATTGCGCAAGGCGGTGATCGAGGTGTTCGGCGCACGCGCGCTGATTCAGCGCTGCCGCGAGCACAAGAAACGCAATGTCACCGACGCCCTGCCCGAACGGCTGCGCGGTACGGTACGCGGCGCGATGAATCAGGCCTATGCCACCCGTGAGGCGGGGCGCGCCCGGCGCCTGCTCGACAATCTCGCGCGGCGACTCGAACATCAGCATCCCGGCGCCGCCGCCTCGCTGCGCGAAGGACTGGAGGAAACTCTGACCGTGATGCGCCTGGGGCTGCCCGCGAATCTCGAACGGGTGCTGTCCTCCACCAACCTGATCGAGAACCTGTTCAGCCGGGTG